>Ga0209040_10000165_pt1 | contig 45383 bp, 37 predicted proteins | sample BogFormECP12_OM3_FD_188240 | JGI IMG/M metagenome (GOLD analysis project Ga0209040, IMG submission 188240) | Bog forest soil microbial communities from Calvert Island, British Columbia, Canada - ECP12_OM3 (SPAdes) (version 2) | ecosystem: Environmental > Aquatic > Freshwater > Wetlands > Bog ... | reverse complement strand
CGGATCAAGCCCAGCCACCGGCTGAACCGCAGTGGGGACCGCCAAGCCAACTCTGCGCTCTGGCACATCGTCCTCACCCGGATCGTCTACGACCCTGACCGGGCCCCGATTGTTGAGCCACCCGCTATGCGAGCGCTGGTTGGTGTTGGTTGAGCCAAGCCTCGGCGAACGCGACCGGGGTGAGCCAGCCGTGAGCGCTGTGGGTCCTGTGCATGTTGTAGTCGATCCGCCAGTCTGCGAGGAGGACCCGGGCCTCGAGCAGGGTCTCGAAGAGCTGGCCGTTCAGGTACTCGTCGCGTAGGCGCCCGTTGAACGACTCGATCCAGGCGTTCTGCCACGGGGAGCCGGGGTCGATGAAGACGGTGTCGGTCTCGTTGAACCGGCACCAGTCCGCCACCGCGTAGGCGATGAACTCAGGCCCGTGGTCGAAGCGGACGTAGGCCGGGGCTCCGCGCTCGGCGGCCAGGCGCTCGAGGCAGCGGACCACCCCGTCGGCGTCGATGGAGCGGTCGACGTCGATGGCCAGGCACTCCCGGGTGAACTCGTCGATCACGTTCAGCAGTTTCAGCATCCTCCCGTCGGTCGTCTGGTCGAACTGGAAGTCGAGGGCCCAGACCACGTTCGGGGCGATGGGGCACATCGCCCCCACGGCCGCCCCGATGCCCCGGAGCGGGCGCTTCTTCTTCCGATAGGGCACACGCAGGCCTTCTTCCCGCCAGAGGCGGTGGATCCGCTTGTTGTTGACCACCCACCCCGCGCTCCTCGCGGCGGTGGCGGCGCGCCGCCAGCCCCAGCGGGGCCGGCGCCTCGAGAAGTCCCGGAGGAAGGCGCGCAGGGCCTGTTCCTCGTCACCGGGCACGCGAGCAGGTAGGCGCTGGGTGGACCGGGCCTGGCCGGTGACCCGACAGGCCCGGCGCTCTGTCACCCCGAACTGCTCTCGGAGGGCCACGACGGCCTTCCGGCGGCGGTCCGGGGTCAGAAGTTTCCCTCGGCCAGCTCCTTGAGCATCGCCTTGTCGAGCTCGGCCTCGGCCAGGAGCTTCTTCAGTCGGGCGTTCTCCTTGCGCAGCTCCTTGAGCTCCTTGGCGTCGTCGGCCTTCATCCCGCCGTACTGGTTCCGCCAGCGGTGCCAGGTCGACTCGGTGATCTCGAGGTGCCGGGAGACCTCCTCGACGGTCTTGCCCTCAGCCAGGAGCTTCTCGCCCTCGGCCAGCTTGCGGATGATCTGCTCGGGGGTGTGCTTCCGTCTCTTCATGTTGTGTGGTCCTCCTTCCCCCATCTTGGGGATCGGACTCGCACAACGGGTGGATCAGTTCACGGGGACCCGGCCAGGGCGCGCAACGATTACTCATATGGTGTATACATCTACGCTTTTCCGGTTGAAATTCTCTTACTCATTTGGGGAGCAGCGCGTTGGGGCTATCCAACCTTCCTCCTTTTGGTCCTCCTTGGCACCGTGCCTTTTGCGATTGGAAGCTGGTGGCTCATCGAAAGGCGCGCGTTGAGCAAAAAGCAACTTGATTGGAACAGTGTCTGGGTGAAGCTGGTTGGAGAGCCGCGAGCGAAGAGCATTCCCGTGGACGATCCTGTTGCGCTACCAGTGGAGCCGGAGGCGGAGGACTTTGAAGTCTCGTAAGTGGTCTAGTTGGCGGGGCCGGGCCCGGGGGGCGTGAGGAGCCAAGAACACCGCGTCTAGCAATCGATGGGCCCCGCCGACCTTCCCAGCCCCCCGTCTCGGGTAGCCCTCTCGCGTCGCTTTGCGGGACTTCGGAAATGAGCGGGGGGTAGAAGAGAACGGGGGGACTACCAGGTGGAGACCGACCCTGCGCGCATGTGCGAAGTGCTTGTGGGCTAACGGAACCACACCACTTCAGCATCACCATCTCACCGAAGCAGACGACCGCGACCCCCACAGTTCTCGATGCGCCATCCCCATGCGAAGGCGAGGACAAGGCCAACTAGACTCGCTGTGACCACGATACCTAGAACCATCGCAAGTGTAGCCTAATCGGCTTCGGATCTAAGCGGAACTAGGACAGGGACCATATAAAGATGACGCAGGCTGGTGCGGTAGCAGACATCTCTACCGGAAGCGCTGTGGATCCTTCTCTCGAATCCAAAGGGCGAAGAGACCGCGCAAGATTCTCGGAGCGACGGAGCCTTTGGCCTGCGGCGGTCTGCTGCGGTATTTATCTCGTGCTGGCATTAGGCGAGTTCGGTCCCTTCACGTCACTGGGCGCTAGCCACATGACTGGATCTCACACACCGGATCAGATTCAGCAGATCTGGTTTCTCCAATGGGTGTACACGGCTCTCGCTCATGGACACAACCCATTCTTTACCGAATGGCAAAACTACCCGGTGGGGATGAACCTCGGTGCGAATACGTCGATGGCTGCTCTCGGCGTACTTTTTTCACCAATCACTTCGTCGTTCGGTGCGATTGTGACATGGAATGTCCTGCTCCGCTTGGCCCTCTTCTTGTCAGCCAGTTCAATGTGTCTGGTGTTGCGACGGTGGACGACATGGTGGCCCGCAGCATTCGTGGGCGGATTGCTCTACGGATTCTCAGCCTACGAGACGTTCAATGCTGTCGGTTACCTCTTTCTCGTATTCGTTCCGCTGCCTCCACTGATCTTCTTCCTCTTGTACGAGATTCTGGTCCGCCAACAATGGCGTCCGATACGAACTGGCGCGCTTCTCGGTGTGGCGTGCGGAGTGCAATACCTGATCTCGTCTGAGATTCTGGTCAGCACGCTCATCATGGGGGTCCTTGCGGTCATCATCTACAGCGTTGCATGCCCGCGAGCTCTCGTAGCTAGGTGGTCCTACACGCGGAAGGCTGCCATCTCCTTTTTCGTCGTAGGTGGGCTGCTGCTCGCCTATCCGGTGTTCTTCGGGCTACTTGGCCCGGCGAACATTCATGGTGTCGCGAAGTTGGCGGGTGGCCAAGGGGACGTGCTGGGCCCATTTGTACCGGGGTCCGAACAGTGGTTCTCTCCGACCAATACGATCTGGACGCAGTTTGAGCATTATTTCTATTCAGCACCCATGTACGTGGGATTGCCCTTCGCGGGAGCCATTGTCGCGACGGTGGTGTGGTTGCGTCGGCGTCGAGTTGTTGTGTTGGCAGGCGTTATGACTGCCGTCGCCTTCATTCTGTCCATGGGTACGACACTCTATGTAAATGGCCACGACACGGGCATCCTCATGCCATTCGATCTCCTAGCGCATGTTCCACTCGTCGATGGCCTCGTTGCCACTCGATTCTCACTCTTCACGGTCCTTTTCGGGTCCGCAGTAGTGGCGATCGGATTCGACGAGCTATACCGGCGATTGAAGGAATGGCGCGGTTTGGACAGCTTGGCGCGAGATTGGAGATCGATCTGTGCTGGGGGCGTGACACTCGCCGCAGCAGCAGTTGTGACCATCCCAGTGCTTCCGAGCCACATTCAACCCACATCCGCGGCGCCCACTTACCCCTTCTTTACAAGCAAATCCGCTGATGCCATCCCGACCGGGAGCGTCGTCCTTGCGTATCCCTATCCCGATGCACCAGTTCACGAACTTAATGGTCTGCCCGTTACCGCCTTCCCATTTGCCGAGACAATCGACAACGCGCAACTCGACCAGGTCGTCTCCGACATGAGGTTCAAGTTGGTCGGCGGCTATGGGTGGGTGCCACCGAAGAGCACTAATGGACTCGCGACGCCATCGCCATTGCGGCCCCAGTCGGTCGAGACGTTGTTTCGAGTGTCGTTCTATGGAAGCGGAACAGCTAAGCAATTGACCCTGCTCTCAAAGAGCAACCTCACTGCCGATCTGAGATTGTTCATGTTCAGGTATCACGTCAACGCGGTTGTCGTTCTTCCTCTCGGTGAGCATCCGGCAGCTGTTGTAAGATATGTCACTTCCGCCATTGGTGCTCCATCCCGATCGGGGAGAGTGACAGTGTGGTTCGATGTCCACCAACGTCTCGCCGTGACCCGCTAAGAGCGTGCTGTTTGTCTCCAGCTGAATCATGGCTGTGCCGTCCCTTACAGAAAGCCTCCCCCTAAGCAACTGAATACCCTTTACTCGACATCGATCAGGCTGCGGCGTCCCGCTCGTTCCCGACCACCATGTTGCGCACCGCTGCCGGGTGCACCGTATGGTTTGAGGCCCGAGTGAGCCCTGGGCCTCCTAGTCCCAAACTGGCGCGGCAGCGAGTCAGTCGGCGCGAGCCAACGGCGCGCCCGGTGCTTGGATATCATCGGGCATCTTCCTGGGCCGCAGGGACACCGTCGGCGTTGAGCTGGCGGGCGAAAGCGGTCGGGCGGAGATCTTTCAGGTGGGATGCCAAGATCCCCTCGAACCAAACACTTCGAGAGCCCGGATTCGGGTATGCGTCGATCCAGATCCAAGCGCGAGTAGCTAAGGAAATCGGTTCTGGCAGCATCGGGTGGGGAGGCGAACGGCTCCCTTACTACGAGCAGGCATCGCAGGTGAGAGTCAGCTCGTTGTAGGACGAAGTCGACCTACGGCGGAGTAAGCAGCAGGCCAAAGCCCCCTTTGCCACTTATCGATGGATGTCCGCTTCCAACCTGATCATCTCGCTCTCTGCTACCTTCCGGCTGTGTCGAAGCACCGGCGAACCCCAAGGACGCTTCAGCGCCTCGTCATCGTCAGTTGCGCAGCTTTCGTTATCGTTCTTGCTGCGTCGGCACGACTGTTCATCTGGCCGCCGACCGATCAACCAACCCATGCCGATGCTGTGGTAGCCCTTGGGGGGGATCCCGGCCAACGGCGGGCAAAAATGGCCCTTGAGCTGGCCCGTTCGGGATATGCGAGGATCGCCGTGATCTCGCTGGGAGGCAATCATGCACACTGCTTGCCTGCTCCACCGAAGGTTGAAGTCATCTGCTTTCATCCGGATCCGCTGAACACCAGGGGAGAGGCAGAAGCCGTCGCGAGGCTCATCGCTCAGCGGCACTGGAAGAGGATCATACTCGTGCCAGAGCGCAGTCAGGCAACCCGCGCCCGATTGCTGTTCAAACGCTGTACGAATGCGGACCTTGTAGTTGTTCCGGTCGCCGATCCCTTTTCCCAACTGTTCATTGATGTCGTCTACGAGTGGGGGGCGCTGACGAAGGCTCTAGTGTTCAAGACGAGCTGTTAGGCATCGTGGGTCAAAGCAGCGATCTAGTTCGTCTTCCGGTGGTCCCCTGGCTTTGGTGTTGTGCAAGCGCCTCTGACGGTTTCGGCGACATCCCGCATCGAGAGGGAACGCATGCCTTCGGAAGTAGCAAGACGGTCGAACTCATCGAGGAGATTGTTCAACAACGCGAAGCACTGTCCCGGATGGCGGGCAAAGTTATGCGGGTGCCACCAAAGGTGAAAGATCCGGCCCCGGCGAGCGGCGTCGCGCAGGCCACCTCGCAACCGTGATTGCCGAAGAGGCTCGACGAGTCGACGGCGGGGCTCGAATGGTCGGAGGAAGGCGCTGGCCGCGACGTTGCAGAGTCCGTTGTCCTCCTGGACTTGGTTCCATGCCATCGTCGGCGGGGGAGTCAATCCGGTGTACGTATCGACCAATCGGGAAGCTCGATTGAAGGCGTTTTGTTTGTCATGTTGCTTCGACTTGTGACCCCATGACGGCTGAGGACCCCGGTAGCAGTTGAACCCGTTGTCGATGACCGCGGCGGCATAGCGGGGATTCCACTGGTTCCGGGGAAGGACCAGACTGGTGAGCTGCAGATCATGCTGAGCGGCGATTGCTTGCGCAGCGGCCAGGTCGGCCCGGAAGGACTCCTCGTCCTGACCGTCTTCCAGGCAGTAGAAGTGGGAGAAGGTGTGGGAGGCGACCTCTTGACCAGGGGTGGAGGCCACCAGGCGCACCTGGGACCCGGCCAGGTGCTCGGGATCTGACGCTTCGTCATCGCCCACTGTCTCCCGGTACGGATCGAGCTCGGGCTGGCGGTAAACGGGCCTTGTCCTAGGGAGAAAGACAGCCAGCTCCGACCTCGTAGAGGCGAAGAGGAAGCCCACGGTCGCCCAGGTGGCACGGATCCCCCTTTGGGCGAAGAGGTCGCACAGCTCCACGACGACGGCACGTGAAGCCGAGAGATCGGTGAACGCAGGGTCCGAGGGGCGCACGCGGTCCCGCATGCCCCAGTGGAGTTCGAAATCCAGCGATATCACCAGGGCACCTGGTTGCGCCGCTGCGCTCATCCGATCATTCCTCTGCTCATGGGAATCCGCCCACGTTTTCAGGCCGTGGTCCCGAACTGATCTCCACGCATGCTGCCACAGGCCCGGTCCGGGCAGCCTCTCGCTCCGGCGTGCCTCAGGACGAGCAACTGGTTGGATGGGTCGAGGATCGTCGTCATTGGACCTGCCTCTTCAGCCGCAGCCAGAGGTAGCCCCAGAGGGTGGGGTGGGTGAACAGGCGGGAGCGGCTCTCAGCCGACATGTCGTCTGCCGGCTCGGGGGGCAGGCCCCGGCGGACGCGATCGATCTCGGCCTCCAGCGACGGAAGGGCCGCGACGAGGTGCAGGTAGGGGTAGGTGGCGATCGAATCCCGACGGGACACCTCGAAATAGTCCCTTGCCAGGACCGTTCCGGTGTCGATCCCGGGGTCGACCAGGTGCACCGTCGTGCCGACCAGCTCGGGGTGGCCCTCGGCCAGGGCCCAGTAGCCGCCGTGGACCCCCCGGTACTGGGGGGTGATCCCGGCATGGATGTTGATGAACGGGCAGTCGACGGATCGAAGGACCGACCGGGCGATGATCCTGGTGCCGTTGACCACCACCACCGACGGATGGAGCGCCTGGAGGATCGCCACGGTCTCGTCGGCGTTGACCGAGGTCACCCTTCTGGTGGGTGGGTGCGGGGCGGCGTCCAGCCCGGCCTCGTTCAAGATGGCCGTCCGCCGGGAGCGGCCCCGCCGGCGCAGGAACGGCAGAGCGAGTACGACGAAGAGGGTCTGGCCCACCACGGTGACCCAGCCCAGGCGCTTCGCCCGACGCCGGGCCAGAGAGCTCCGGGACTGCGCCTCTTCCATGACGACCACGAGGTCGGGGAAGCGCCGGACCAGGTAATTGGCCACGATGTCGGAGCTGTCGCCCGGGCCGGCGAGGAGGACCAGCGGCCCCGTGCTCTTGGACGGCGTCGGCGAATCTCCTGATCCCGTTGGCCCCTCCACCGCGGTCATGCGAGGGTTCTGAACCACTCCACGGTGGCTCGAAGACCGTCCTCGAGGCCCACTGGCTGGACGTCGGGGAAGAGGGCCCTCAATCGGCCCTGGTCGGCTTGTGAGTCCCTCACGTCGCCGGGGCGGGGATCGGAGTGCTGGCGGCGGATCGGTGTCCCCAGGATGCGCTCGAGGAGTTCGAGCAGGTCGAGCAGGGAGACCCGGGAACCGAAGGCCAGGTTCACCGGGTTCGGGTCGGTCACGGTGCGGAGCACGCTCTCGGTCAGCACCGAGACCACGCTCCCCACGAACGTGAAGTCCCGGGTCTGCCGCCCGTCGCCGTGCACCGGGACGGCCTCGCCCTTCAGGGCATGGGAGATGAAGGCGGGCACGACGGCCGCATACGCGTGGTCGGCCGCCTGGAGCGGCCCGAAGACGTTGAAGAAGCGGAAGGCCAGGACCGGGAGGCCGAACGAGCGGCCGTAGGCGAGGGTATAGGCCTCTTCGGCCAGCTTGCTGGCCGCATACGGGCTGGCTGGCATGGTGGCCATGTCCTCGCGCTTGGGCAGCTCGGGATTGGCGCCGTACACCGAGGAGGAGGAGGCCACCACCATGTGGGGCCGTGTGCCTTGACGCGCCGCCTCCAGGACGTTGACGGTGCCGGTGGCATTGGCGTCATGGGTCGCCAGCGGGTCCGCCAGCGAGCGGGGAACCGAGGGGCGTGCGGCGAGGTGGACGATGGCGTCGGCGCCGTCGAACACCTCGGCCAGGAGCGGGGGGTCGAGGATGGAGCCCTCCACCAGCTCGACCTCTTCAAGAGTCGCCAGGTTCTCCGCTTGGCCTGTCGACAGGTCGTCGAGGACGATCACCTTCGTCACCCCTGGTGCGTCCCGAAGTGCTCGGCACAGATTGGCTCCGATGAACCCGGCACCCCCGGTCACGACCACCCGCATGGATCAGCCCGCCGAAGACCGGCTGGCGGACACTCCAGGGCTCTTGAGCGGGCGCGAAGACGAGGCTCCCGGAGGCACGGACCCGATTACAGTCGCTCGACGTTCGGGCCGTCCAGACGGCTCCGGGTGTCGAACACGTAACGGGCATGGTTCCGGACCAGGTCGTAGTCGAAGGCGTCGTGGTCGGTCACGACGACGACGGCGTCCGCCGCACCGACCTCCTCGGACGTCAGGTCGACCACAGGGAAGGTCGTCGACTCACCGGTGAGATGGGGGTCGGCGACCCGCACCTCGGCCCCCAGGGAGGACAGGGCCTGCGCGATCACGGCCCCGGGGGCCTCCCGGGAATCGCCGGTGTTGCGCTTGTAGGCCAGGCCCAACAGGAGGATCCGGGACCCCTTCACCGGGCGCCCCTGCTGGTTGAGGGCCAGCATGAGGCGACGGACCACGTAGTCGGGCATGTGCTCGTTGACGTCGTTGGCGAGCTCGACGAAGCGGAACGGCTGGCCCAGGCTCCGCCGTACCTTCCACGACAGGTAGCTCGGGTCGACCGGGAGGCAGTGGCCGCCGACGCCCGGGCCCGGGGTGAAGCGGAGATAGCCGAACGGCTTCGACGACGCGGCGTCGATGGCCTCCCAGATGTCGATGTCCAGTTCCGCGGCGAACATCGCCAGCTCGTTCACCAGGGCGATGTTGACGTGCCGGAAGGTGTTCTCGAGGAGCTTGGCCATCTCGGCCTCTCGGGTGCCCGAGACCGGGACCGTCCGTTCGACCAGCCGGTCGTAGAAGCTGCGGACCGCCGCCAAGGACGCGTCGTCGATGCCCGAGACGACCTTCGGCGTGTTCTCGAGTCGCCAGTCCCTGTTGCCCGGGTCGATGCGCTCGGGGCTGTAGCCCAGGTGGAAGTTCCGGCCGGCCAGCAGACCGGACCCCTCCTCGAGCAGCGGTCCGACGAGCTCCTCGGTCGTCCCGGGGTAGCTGGTGGACTCAAGCACCACCGTGGCGCCTTGGGTGAGGTGCTGAGCGAGCGTGGTCGCCGCGCTGATCACGAACGAAAGGTTGGGGCTGCCCTCGCGCAGTGGGGTCGGAACGTCGATGATCGCCACGTCGAACCCGGCCAGACGGGCCGGATCGGCGGTCGGCTCGTAGCGTCCGGAATCGAGTGCTCGGGCGAGCTCATGGTCGGCGATGTCCTCCACGTAGGAGTCGCCGGCGGCGAGGCGCTTGATGCGGGCCGTGTCGGTGTCGAACCCGACGACCCCGAATCCCGCTTCGACGGCTCGGAGGGCCAAAGGCAGGCCGACGTAGCCCTGGCCGACTACCACCACCCTGGTGGTGCTGTCCTCCGGGCTCAACCGCCGCCGCCGGGTATCGGGCTCGGGACGATGTCGACCTGGCGATGCTGCTGGAGGCTCGGGACCTTCTCCACCGGCCGGTGCGGGCGGGTCGCCGGGCGCTCGGCGTCGTCGGGAACGGGTGCCGGTGCCTCCACAGCAGGAGCTGTGGAGGCAGCGCCGTCGTCCGGCCCGGACCCGCAGAGCAAGGTCCGCACGGCCTCGGCGTCGCGGTGGCTGCAGGCTTCGACGAGCTGCTGGAGGCGGGCGTCGAGCACGGCGCTGGGGGTCTGGATCGGCTCGAGTCGCTGGATGTGGGAGTGGCTCGTGGCGAACATCTCTTCTTCGGGGCTGCAGAGCTCTTCGTCGAGCTTCTCGCCGGGCCGTCGACCGACGATCTCGATGGGGATGTCCACGCCGACCCGGTAGCCCGAAAGTCGGATCATGCGCTCGGCCAGTTCGATGATCCGGACCGGCTGACCCATGTCGAGCATGAAGATCTCGCCGCCCTCGGAGAGCATCGACGCTTGCAGGACGAGCTGCACCGCCTCCTCGACGCTCATGAAGAACCTGGTCATTCGGGTGTCGGTGACGGTGACCGGCCCCCCGCTGGCGATCTGGCGGGCGAAGGTCGGGATCACGCTGCCACGGCTTCCGAGAACGTTGCCGAAGCGGACCGCGCAGTAGGCGGCTCCCTCGGGCCGGCGGTCCAGGACGATCTGCTCGGCCAGCTGCTTGGACGCTCCCATCACGCTGGTCGGCCGGACCGCCTTGTCGGTGGAGATCTGGACGAATCGCTGGGCCCCCACCGCGGCAGACGCCTCCACCACGTTCAGGGTCCCGATGACATTCGTATTGACCGCCTCGATCGGATAGTGCTCGAGGACCGGCACGTGCTTGTGGGCGGCGGCGTGGAGGACCACTTCAGGCCGGTAGCGCGAGAACGCATCGCGGACGGCGGGGCGGTCCGTGATGTCCACCAGTGCCTGCTCGCACGGTCCGCCCATTGCGGCTGCGGCATCGTGGAGGTGGGTCTCGTCGTGATCGAGCAGCACCAGGAGTCCCGGGTTGAGGGTCGAGAGCTGGCGGCAGATCTCGGAGCCGATCGAGCCCCCGGCCCCGGTCACGAGGACCCGCCGACCCTCGATCGAGCTGCGGATCGAATCGAGCTCCGAAGCCATCGGCGTCCGACCGAGGAGGTCCTCGATGTTGGGCTCTCTCGCCTGGCGGACGGTCGCCAGATGGGTGGGGAGGCTCATGACGTTGTGGACCCCGGGGATGACCTTCATCGAGATGCCCGCGCTTTCACAGGCTTTCAGGACCCTCTCGACGAGCTCCGGAGGAGCGGAGGGGACGGCCAACAGCACCTGTTGGAGGGTGAATCGGTCAGCTGCATCGGGAATGTCCTCGATCCCCCCGACGACGGGGACGCCGGCGATGGACAGGCCGTGGGCGCGGACGTCGTCGTCGAACACCGCGACCGGGATCAGTCCGGCGCTCGGGCAGCGCTGCATCTCGCGAATCGCCGCCGCCCCCATGTCATGGCTCCCGACGACTGCCACCCGGAGGCCAACCTGCTGCTTCGACCCGCGTTGCCAGGCGAACAATCTCGAGTGGAAGCGCAGGGTCCCCATGCCGATGGTCGCGAAGAGCGTGCCCACGACGACGACACTGAGGGGTACCACCTGGATGCCGAACATGCGACAGGAGAGATCGATGATGAGGAGCACCGCGACGCAGACGGCCGCCGACAGGACGAGCTGCCGGGCCTCCTGGGCGCCGGCGTGGCGCCACATCCGGGCATAAAGCCCAAAGACGTGATTGGAGAGAAGCACCGTGACGACCGCAACCGCGAGAAATGGAATGAACCGGTGCCCGTAGTCCACCGGCGCCTTGTTCCGGTAGTAGATGACCTCCGCCACGCCGAACCCGGCCACGACGCAGACCGTGTCCAACAGCACGAAGATCAGACGGGCCTTCACGCGGCTTGCGCGAACGGCGACGCTCCGCTCGTTCAATTCCGAGGGGTGCGTGCCGTGCGGTCGTCTGAGCAACTCTCCCTCCTCCCCCACGGTGCTCATGCGATAGCCCTCCGACCCCTTTTGATGTCGACCGACACTGCTCCGCCGCCAGACCGACTCTGGCCGGGTTCCGCCGTTGGGCGAGCACTAATCCCATCTCTCTTGTACCACAGGGTGTGCCGGGCGCGCTCGGCGACCACAGCCTGTGTGCCATTGGCGCCGAGCGACAGGAGCTCGATCGTGGTATGCAATCGGGGATTGCGGAATCCGGCAAAGTGACGCGCCGGCATCCGCCGGTGACATTTCGGACAGAGCAGTGTCGGGACCGTGCCAAATTGCCCAAAAACGCGTCATAAATAAGCGGAGGGCCGGACTGCATCCAGGTGAGCCGCTCGCCTAGGGTGCGGGTCCGCGGATTCCGCCAGCTCGCTGGCCGAGTGCGGTGGCCGGCGGTGCTGACCGTCTTGAACCAAGATCCCAGAGGGAGTGGGGGTGCATGCGGCGGACTGACTATGGCGGGGCGCTCCTCCGACGCTGGTGGCTGATCGTGGTGCTCGGGGTCGTCGGAGCGGTCGCCGGCGTCCTGCTGGCTCCCAGCCACACCCATGTGACGAGCACCCAGAAGTGGAAGACGACCACGTTGGTCGGCGCCGTGCCGCCGTCGGGAGCTGGTGCCAACGGCGTGCTCGGAAGCGGTGTGGGGACGAATCAGATCCTCTTCTATGCCCACGAAGGCTCGGTGATCAATGCCGCTGCCGCCGCCGTTGGCCTGCGCGAATCCCCCTCGCAACTTGCGTCAGCGATCACCGTCACCGGCCCGGCCGCAAAGACCGGGCAAGTCGGGGTGGTCAAGCTGAGCGCGGTGGCGAACAGCCCTCAGAGCTCGGCGGCATTCACCAATGCATACGCCGCCCAGCTGGGGGACTATCTGAACAACCTGGCCCAGGTCAGCCAGAAGGCAAAGCTGCAACAGGCACAGCAGCGCGTCGCTGCGTTGCAATCCGAGATTGCTTCGGCGAAGACTCGCGTGAGCCCCAACGTCATGAACCAGTTGAATGCGGCACTCGCCCAAGTGCAGCAGCTCTCCTCGGCCGGGTCCCCGACTGGCTACACCATCTTGCAGCCGGCTGCCGCCGATTCGGCGACGAAAGTAGGGCACTCGACGAGCGGGATCCCGACCGGCCGGTTGACCTGGGCGATCGCCGGCCTGATCCTCGGCTCGCTGTTGGGTGCGGCGATCGTTGTCCTCATCGCCTTCTCCGATACTCGGCTTCGTAGCTCGGCGACCGCCGAGGGCGCGTTCGGGTACCGGGTCATTACCGAGATCCCAGCCACCGGCGGTGGCGGCAAAGCGGCAGCCTTGGCGTCCATGCGCGACGAGGCCTATCGGAAGCTGCAAATGTCCGTGCTGCTCGAACCCCTCCAGACCGCACCCCATCGAACGGGCGACGGGACCGGGAACTACTCGGGCAACGGAGTGAGCTCGCCGGGATTCGGGGCCCGGCCGGCGCCCCCCCGGGCCGAGGCCAAGCGCCAGGTGCTTCTCGTCGTGTCGTCTGGAACTGAGCCCAGCCGACCTTTCGTCGTGGAGAACCTTGCCGCGACGTACGCCGAGGCTGGTCAGCGCGTGCTGGTCGCGAGCACCCTGGATCTGCCGGCGACCGCCCCTGGAGAGCCAATCGACTTCTCGGGAACCGTGTCCGCTTCGGAGCTCCAGGCCTGCATTCAGCCGTCCCGGCTCAAGAACGTGGCCGTCCTCTCCCTAGGCCGGCTGATCCCGAGCGCCGGGCAGATTCTCGCTCGGGCCCCGGCGATCCTGGACGCTTCGCGCCAGATGGCTGACATCGTGATTCTGGAAGCTCCCCCCCTGCTCGCGTTCCACGACGGGGAGGCCCTGACATCGGTGGCCGATGCCGTCATCGTGGTCGGTGAATGCGGGTTCACCACCCTGGAGCAGGCGCACGATGCAGGAGATCTCTTGGGGCGAATTGCCGCACCGGTCCTGGGCATCGCCCTGACCAACGCGCCGGCCACCGCGCGGGACCTGCGCCAGGCCAGGCGAACGCAGGCGGGGGGCGCCGGCCGGCTCGGTCCCTTGCCCGGCCCCGCGCCTGAGAAGGCTGGTACCGGGGCCTCAGGAACCGAGGCGTGAGCCGATGCGGCCAGAGGGCACGTGGCCAGGCGATTTCACGAGATGCCGGGAGGTCCCGGTCGCTCCTGATGATCTGGGGCTGCAATCACAATTGGGAAATCGATTGAGCCGGAATGGCCCCGAGCACCCCATTGCCGGGGCCGCTCGTCACGGCGGGACTTCTCCAGCTATCTTGTGTCAGGCACGGGATAATCTACGCGGGGGGGCCCACGACCGGGTAGGGGAGAGTCGAGGCGGATGAACACGATCGACTACGGGGGAGCGGTGCTCCGGCGATGGTGGCTTGTGCTCGTGTTGGCCTGCGTCGGGGGCCTGGTCGCGATCATGCTCCCGGTGAGCCATCTGAGTCCCGCTTCCAAATCGAACCAGGGACCGGTGAGTTCTTGGAGTTGGCGGACTCTCGCCCTCGTCGGCGCCGCGCCGCTCGGTGGTACCGCGTTCGATGGTGCGGTCAGCAGCAGCCAAATCATCTTCTACGCGAGCGAGTCATCGGTCGCGGTGGCCGCAGCAAAGGACGCCGGCCTGCAGGGATCCACCACTGACCTCGCCGGGTCGGTGACCCCGTTCGGCTTGAGCGTGCCCACCTCGGCATCCACCACGGCGAAGAAGACCGCCGTTGTCATCGTGCCCGGACAGGTCTGGCTCAGCGCCGTCGGACCGACCCCCAAGCTCTCGGCCGCCTTCACCAACGCCTACGCCGCCGAGGTGGGTAAGTCGTTGCAGAACGTGATCTCAGGGCATTACAACGCTCAGCTGCAGCAGGCACACCAGTCGGTCGCCTCGGCGCAGGCCAAACTGAACCTCCTGACTGCTTCCAAGGCCAGCGCCGCGGCGACCTCACAGGCGAACAATCAGCTCACCGTCGCCAACGCGCAATTGCAGCAGCTTCAGGCGGCGCCCCCGAACACCGGCTATCAGATCCTCCGTCCGGCCGATGCGAGCGGGGCCTTCCGGAACACCACTACTACTACCGCGTCGACAGCCGGCGGCCTCGGTCAGAGCCACAAGGTGCGAGGACTGGTTGGCGGGTTGCTCGGACTGCTCCTCGGAGCGGCCATCGCCCTCTTACTCGAGGTGCTCGACAAGCGCCTTCGCACCGAGGCGCAAGCACGAACGACCTTCGGGTACCCCGTCGTCGCAGAGATCCCGGTTCCCGAGAGAACGGGGGCCGCGACCCTAGGCTCCGCCGACCAACTCTCGAACCCTACGGCCGAGGCCTACCGGATGCTGAGGATGTCGATCCACCTCGAGGGGCTTGCCCCGGTCGCGTACGCCGAGGATCGCTCGCCCAGAGTCCCTGACTATCTCGAGCAGTCACCCGTCCCCGGCAGTCGGCCGGAGGGGGTCCCCACCTCTTGGTCCGGGGCAGATGAGCCGCGCCAAGTGATCTTGGTCGTCTCACCCGGAATGGAAGCCAGCCGTTCGGCGGTGGTCGCCAGCCTTGCCTCTTCCTACGCCGAGGCCGATCAGCGGGTCGTCGTGATCAGCGCCCAGGATCTCCACGGGGGCCAACGCAAAGGAAGCCCGAACGTCCCCTACGTGGGAGTGCGGCCCGCCGACGTCAAGGACAAGCTGGAGCCGACCAGCCATCAGGGTGTCGCCCTGCTTTCGCTGTCCCACTTCGTCGATCACAGCGGGCAGTTGGTGACCCGCGCGCCGGGGATCATCGACGCAGCCCGGGAAATCGCCGATGAGATTGTCGTGGAGGCCCCGTCGCTGTTGGCCTACCACGATGCCGAGGCCCTCACCCCCACCGCCGACGTCGTCCTCGTGGTGGGGGAGTGTGGTGACACCACCTTCGACCAGGCGAAGCGTACCGGCGACATCCTGCGGCGCATCGGGGCTCCGGTGCTGGGTGTGGTCTTCACCCAGGTGAAACTCGGCCCCAAGGACCTGCGTCGGCAGGTCGAGCGGGTCGAAGGGAAGCCGGAACCCGCAGCCCCGGTCGCCAAGCCGGTCCCGACCGCCCCGGTGCCCACGGCGGTCCCGAGCGCGCCGGTCCCCGAGCCGGTCGCGGCCACTCCTGTCGCTCCAGCCGCCACGCCCGCTCCGGCCGCCGCCCCCGTCCCGAGCGCCCCGGGACCGGCCACTCCCGTGGCCCCGGCCGCCACGCCAGTCCCGGCCGCCACGCCCGCTCCGAGCGCCCCGGGACCGGTCACTCCCGTGGCCCCAGTCGCCAAGCCAGTCCCGACCGCCCCGTCTGTCCCGGTCGCTCCGCCCCGGGTTCCCGCTGCTCCTGCAGCCCCGGCCGCCCCACCGGTCCCCGTCGCGTCCGCAGCCGCTCCGTCCGGGTCCGCGGTCCAACCTCGGCATGCCGTCCCACCTGAACCCGTACCCGCCGGTTGGGTTGAAAAGCCCCTCGAGGCGGCCGGCGCGGCAAAGGGCAACGGCGCCGGGAACGGCGACGGAGCCAGGAACGGGAATGGCGCAGCAAACGGCAACGGCGCCGGGAACGGCAACGGGCAGATCAACGGTAACGGGCAGATCAACGGTAACGGGCACGGCAACGGGCAGATCAACGGCAACGGCAACGGCAACGGCAACGGGGACGGCCCGAGTGATCCGGACGTCGTCGAGCCAAAAGTGGCGCCCGCCGCGGCGAATACAGACTCGTAGCTAGGGCCACTCCAGTGGCTTTCCTGGCAGTCGCCACCCCGTCCGAGCCCATCGTCGCGTTCGCCGTCGGTGTCGGACTCTTCGCGCTGAGCCGTCCCATCATCCGTCGGGTCGCCGCCGCTGAGAACAATCCCTGGCTGGTGAAGGTGATGACGGTCAGCGTCGCGCTTCACCTGCTGGCCGCTCCGATGCAGATATGGGTCGTCGACCACTTCTACGGCGGCATCGCGGACTGGACCCGCTACGACAGCGAGGGTGCGGCCCTGGCGGTTGGCTTCCGCCATTTCGACTTCGCGCTGGGACAGCTTCACGGGATCGTGAACAACGGCGCCGTCAGCATCATCGCGGGAGCGGTGTTCGCCATCGACGGCACCAACCAGCTCGCGACCTTCTTCATCTTCAGCTGGGTCGCCTTCATCGGTCTCATCCTCTTCTTCCGGGCGTTCACCCTCACCTTCGCCGGCGCCAATCACCGCCGTTACGCCATCTTGCTGTTCTTCCTGCCGTCGCTGATCTTCTGGACGTCCGACGTCAGCAAGGAAGCGATCATGACCTTCGCTCTCGGGCTGATCGCGTACGGGGCGGCGAAGATCCTGGCCCGCAAGTCCGGCGGTCTTCTTTACATCCTGCCGGGGTCGGTCATCGCCGCCTTCGTTCGGCCGAACGAGCTGCTGATCGCCGCCGCCGCCCTCGTGGTGGCGGTCATGATCATGCCGTCGTCCCCCTTGCGGAATCAGAGCGGCCTGCGACGTCTCTTCTCGTTCGTCGTACTCTCCGCCGTCCTCGGGGTCTCCCTCTACCTGACGTTCCACTACCTGCACGGCAAGGGCGGGAGCCTGTCGTTGAACCAGATCTCCAAGAACAACGCCGGTACGACGTCTGGGCACGGGAGCAGCAACGTCCCCTATTCTTCAAGCCCGGCGGGCTTCCCGCGCGATATCTATACGGTGCTGTTCGATCCCCTGCCGATCAATGCTCACGGCCATGGCGAGATATTGGCGGCGCTGGAGAACCTGTTCATCATCGGCGTCATCCTCGCGTCCTTCCGGCAGTTGCGCATCGTGGTGCGGGCGTCGTTCGCGCGGCCGTATGTGATGTTCTGCGCGGTCTACACGGTCGCCTTCATCTACACCTTCGCCGCGCTGGGGAATCTCGGTCTCATCACGAGGGAGCGCACCATCATGTTGCCGTTCCTTCTCGTGATCCTCTCCATCCCCCGGGCCCCGAAGGGCGAACCTCCGCGCTACGAGTGGGAGCTCCGTCGACGTGACCGGCTGCGGCTGCGGCGATCAGGCCGCGAGCAGGGCCAGCCGGTGATGGCCGGGTCCGCACGACGTCCGGATCCCGGGTACCCGGCCCCTCCGCGCCCGCGTCCGCGCCCAAACGGGCGGCCCGGGCCCGAACGAGGTGTCGGGCCACGAGAGCCCGGTCACAACGGCGTCGATGGGGGATAGAGTGCGGCATATTTCCCAAGTGAGCGGGGACAAGGTTCGTAAGGGGAGGGAGCGGCGATGAGCAGACCGTGGCGCCCCTTTGGCCCGACGACGGCGCGCCGTCGGGTCCTCGCCGTCGCTGCGGCGAACCGACGGGCGCTGAGGACCCGCGCGGTGGGGATCGCCGCCGCCGTGGCCTTGCTGGTTGCGTTCGGCGTACCAGGGGCGACCCCGGCTGGGGCCGTGTCGACGAGTCCGCAATTCACCTCGATCTCGGTCACGCCGCAGCAATTGCCCGCCACCGGCGGACCGGTGACGATCTCGGTGTCGGTGACCAACGCCACGACCTGTACGTTCAACTCGTCGCTTCCGGTGGGCGGCCTGCCGGTGACCCTTGCTTGTTCGAGCGGGTCGGCGTCGACCACCGTCAGCGTTCCGGCGAACACCGGCCGGGGCGCCGTCTTCTACTACTTCACGGTCACCGCGCAGGGAACGACGAGCACGACGACGCCCGGTCAGAGGGTCACCGTGACCGGCACGCCCCGACCGAACCGCACCTCAATGGTCGCGAACCCGCCCAACCTCCCGGCGAGCGGTGGATCGGTGATGGTCTCGGCCACGGTCACAATGGCCACCACGTGCACGTTCTCGTCGAGACCACCTCTGGCTGGGCTGCCGCTGACCGTGCCGTGTTCGAACGGCAGGGCGTCGGTCACGCTCACCCTGCCGCCCAAGACCTCGACCACGTCGAAGCCGACCTACTACGGCATCTACCTCACCCTGCACGGGTCGATCACCTGGACCCCGGCGCCCCTGTACGTGGGGGTAGGTCTGCCCCTGCCGCCCACGCAGGGCTACTGGACGGTCGCCACCGACGGTGGGGTCTTCACCTTCGGACTGGCGCAGTTCTGGGGCTCCACTGGCAGCATGCACCTGAACCAGCCGGTGGTGGGCATGGCCCCCATCCCCGACGACCTGGGCTACTGGCTGGTGGCCAGCGACGGCGGGGTCTTCACCTTCGGCGACGCCGTGTTCTACGGGTCGATGGGCAACCAACCGCTGAACTCGCCGGTGGTGGGCATGGCCCCCACCCCCGACGGTCTGGGCTACTGGTTGGTGGCCAGCGACGGGGGGGTCTTCACCTTCGGCGATGCCGTGTACTACGGGTCGATGGGCGGGATGCCGCTGAACCAGCCGATCGCGGGCATCGTCGCGACGCCCGACGGCAACGGCTACTGGATCGTCGCCGCAGACGGCGGGGTGTTCTCCTTCGGTGACGCCACGTTCTACGGCTCGTTGGGTGGCATCCAGCTGAGCAAGCCGGTGGTGGGCATCGCCACGTCGGCGAACGGGCTGGGCGACTGGTTGGCGGCCGCCGACGGAGGGGTCTTCACCCTGGGCGACGCCGCCTTCTACGGCTCGTTGGCCGGCGATCCGCTGTACCGGCCGATCGCCGGCGTCTCGGCGACGCCCGACGGCCACGGCTACTGGCTGGACGCCACCGACGGGGGGATCTTCGCCTTCGGCGACGCCATGTTCTACGGCTCGATGGGCGGCAAGCCCCTCAACGCCCCCATGGTCGGGATGGCGTCGACCCACACCCCGTGACGGAGACCGCGGATGGGTCCTTTGCCCCGTGGAGGTGACCGACCAGTGACGGCCGACGATGGGTCGTGTGGCCCCTGGCCCCCAGAGTCCCGGTGCGGAGGGCCGGAATCCCAGTTCAGGGGGCCTGCTCGGTCGGGGTGTGCCAGCGGGCCGGCCGTCTGAGAAATTGGGGGGCAGCACAGTCGCACGAACCGGCCCCGACCCGATAGAAAGGCGGGCTCCATGGAGAATTTCCTCGTCCACTGGGGCTACCTCGCCATCTTCGTGGCCACCGTCGTGTCCTCGATGGGGATCCCGGTCGGCTCCGAGATCGCCATCGGCTACGGCGGCGCCCTGGCCAGCGGGCAGATCACCACGACCGGCCACGACCACCTGAGCCTCGGACTGGTGATCCTGGTCGCCCTGGTCGGCGAGGTCGTCGGCTCGAGCGCGGGCTACTGCATCGGCTACTTCGGCGGCCGGCCGCTGGTGGACCGAGCCGGCAAGTACGTGCTCCTGACCCACAAGGACCTCGACCGGGCCGAGGCCTGGTTCGACGGGCGGGGCGAGTGGGTCGTCCTGTTCGGCCGGCTCATCCCGCTGGTGCGGTCCTTCATCTCGATCGCCGCCGGGCTGGCCGAGATGGCCTGGGCCAAGTTCCTGGTCATGACCGTCATCGGCTGCGCCATCTGGTGCGCCGCCCTGGCCAGCATCGGCTACAGCCTCGGCGCCAGCTGGCACCACGTCCTCAAGGACTTCAGCTACGCCGGGTACGTCGCCGCCGTCCTGGCCGTCCTGGTGGTGGCCGGGCTCATCCTGCACCGGGTCAGGACGCTGCGCGAGGAGCGCTCGCCCCGCGGGGCCCACGTGGCCGGCGCCGCCCGGCCGCCCGCCACCCCGACCACGACGACCACCACGACCACGGCCACCACGACCACGAGTGCCGCGGTGCCCCCGTCCCGGCCGGCGCCGGTGTCGGTGGAGGGCGACCAGGCTGATCGTTGAGGGCCCCGGGGATCAGATAGGGGCCCCGGGCCGGCGCGGTACGCTTCGCCGATGCGTCACGACCAGGTCCAGGCCGCCATCGTCGAGTCCCTCCACGGGCGGCGGCTGCTGACCCATCCCTTCTACCGGCGCTGGGAGGCCGGCCAGCTGGCCCCCGACGAGCTGGCCGCCTACGCCGAGCAGTACCGCCACATCGAGCGGGTGCTCCCGACCGTGCTGACCGCCCTGGTGGTCCGACTTCCCGAGTCCGAGGCCCGCGACCTCGTCGCCGGCACCCTGGCCGACGAGCTCGGCGTGCCCGAGTCCCACGCCGAGCTCTTCGAGGAGTTCGCCCGGGCCACCGGTGCCCGCCCGGATACCCCGCCGGACGAGTCGACGTCGTCGCTGATCGACCTGCACCTCACCGCCGCCACCACCGACCCCGTTGCCGCCCTGTCGATGGTGGCGGCCTACGAGACCCAGGCCGGCGCTATCGCCGTCACCAAGTCGTCGGGGCTCCGGGAGCACTACGGGTACTCGGCCGCCGACACCAGGTTCTGGGACGTGCACGCGGCGATGGAGGGCGAGCACGCCGGCTGGTCCCTCGACGCGCTCTCGTTGCTCGCCGGCTCGCCCGACGAGGTGCGGGCCCCGGCAGGGGCTGCGGCCGGGGCGTGGTGGGCCTTCCTCGACGAGCGGGAGTCGGCGGCCGTCGCCGCCTGATGCACCGGCGGCGCCGGGACCGACCGGTCCCGGTCACCTCGAAGTGAACGTCCCGGATCCCCGGGCCCTGGCCGCCTGGCGCGAGGCGGTCGGTGGCGACCACGTCCTGGTCGACCCCGACGTGGTTGCCGGGTACAGCACCGACTGGACCGGGCGCTTCCGCGGCGACACCCCGGTCGTGGTCCGGCCCGCCTCGACGGCCGAGTGCGCCGCCGTCGTGGCGACCTGCGCGGAGCACGGCGTCGCCCTCACCGTCCAGGGCGGCAACACCGGGCTGGTCGGCGGCGGGGTCCCGTTGCACGGCGAGGTGGTGTTGAGCCTGCGGCGCCTGGGCCGCCTCGAGGTCGACCGGCCGGCCGGCCAGGTCACCGCCGGCGCCGGGGTGACGCTGGGGGCGCTCCAGCGGTCGGCGGCCGACGCCGGGTGGGCCTACGGGGTCGACCTGGCCAGCCGGGACTCGGCCACCGTCGGGGGCACGGTGGCGACCAACGCCGGCGGTCTCCGGGTCCTGCGCCACGGCGACACCCGGGCCCAGCTGGTCGGCGTCGAGGCCGTCTTGGGGACCGGGGCGGTGGTGTCGCACCTCGGGGGCCTGCTGAAGGACAACACCGGCTACGACCTGGCCGGGCTCCTCTGCGGGAGCGAGGGCACCCTGGCCGTGGTCACCGCCGCCCGGCTGCGGATGGTGGCGCCCACCCCCGAGCGGGTGGTGGCCCTGCTGGCCTTCGACGACGTCGGGCCGGCCCTGGGCGCCGCGGCGGAGCTGCGGCTCGGCCTTGCGTCACTGGCCGCGGCCGAGGTCTTCTTCGACGCCGGCCTGGACCTGGTCTGCCGGGTCGCCGGCCTGGCCCGGCCCTTCGCCGCCCCCCACCCCGCCTACCTGCTGGTGGAGGCGGCGGCCGCCGCCGACCCGGCGGCCGAGCTGGCCGGGGCGGTGGAGGCCCTGGGGGCGGTGGCCGACGTGGCGGTCGCCGCCGGCTCGTCGCGGGCGGCGGAGCTCTGGCGCTACCGCGAGGCCCACACCGAGGCGATCAACACCCTCGGCGCCCCCCACAAGCTCGACGTCACCCTCCCGGCCGGCGCCCTGGCCGACTTCATCGCCCGGGTGGCCGCGGTCGTGGGCGACGTAGCGCCCGAGGCGTCGGTGTGGCTCTTCGGACACGCCGCCGAGTCCAACGTCCACGTCAACCTGACCGGCCTGGCCGTCGACGACGAGCGGCCCGACGACGCCGTGCTGGCCCTGGTGGCCGCGATGGGTGGCAGCATCAGCGCCGAGCACGGGATCGGTACCGCCAAACGGCGCTGGCTGGCCCTCAACCGCACCCCGGCCGAGCTCGTCGCCTTCGCCGCCATCAAGCGCGCCCTCGATCCCGACCGGGTGCTCAGCCCCCACGTCCTCCTGCCGGCGCCGTGAGGCGTCAGCCGTCTCCGCCGCCGTGTGGGGTCGCGCCCACCTCGCCACCGCCCGCGGTCTCGGCGCAGCGTCCCATGCCCTCGGCGAAGGCGGCCGAGCGCTCGGCGTAGTCGGCGAAACGGCCGAAGCTGGGCGCGGCCGGGGACAGCAGGACCACGCCGTCGGGCCGGGCCCACTCCCAGCCGGCCCGGGTGGCCGTGGCCACGTCGGTACCGTCCACCACCTCGGGCCCCATCCCGGCGCCGGGCTCGGCGCCCCGCCCGGTGGCGCCGGCCCCCCGGTCCCTGATCACCGCACCGATCCGCGGCCCGTTGTCGGGCAGGGTGAGCACGAGCGTCGGGTCGCTCCGTCGCCGCAGCGTTTCGGCCAGCGCGCTGTAGTCGATCCCCCGGTCGTGGCCGCCCACCAGCAGGGCCACCCTGCGTCCGGCGAAAGTGGCCAGCGCGGCCAGGGTGGACAGCACGTTGGTCGAGAGGCTGTCGTCGACGAACGTGACGCCACCCACCGTGCCGATCGGGCGGAGCCGGCTCTCGAGCCCGACGAACCCCTTGGCTGCGGCGGCCATCGCCCCGGGGTCGGCCGCCTCGGCCACGCCGAGCGCCTCGAGCACCGCCCGGGCGATGCGGGCGTTGCGCTGGTTGTGGCGGCCGAGCAGCCCGAGCTCGTCGACCCACTGCCCCCCGAGGACGGGGTCGTCGGCGCCGACCCAGCGGATCTCGGGCCCGAGCAGCGCCCGGTGGGTCCGCAGCAGCTCGCTGTCGCCGTCGGCCACCGTCAGCCGGGCACCCGGCAGCGTGCAGAGCGAGAGCTTGTCTCGGTAGTAGACCTCGGTGCCCCCGTGCCAGTCGAGATGGTCGGGGCTGAGCGAGGTGACCGCCACCACCGGGGGTGCGGTGGCCAGGTCGGTGGCCTGGAAGCTCGACGTCTCGACCACCCAGAAGTCGAAGTCGCCGCCGGCGTCTGGGTCCCAGGGCGGTCGGCCGATGTTGCCGGCCACCATGGTCCGGTACCCGAGGGCGGAGGCCAGGTGGCCGGCCACCGCCGCGGTCGTGGACTTGCCCTTGGTCCCGGTGACCAGGGCCACCTTGGCCCGGTCGGCCTCTTGCAGCCAGAGGCCGAGCCCGCCGGCCACGACCACCCCGGCCGCCTCCAGGGCGGCGACCTCGGGCCGGGCCCGGCTGATCCCGGGGGTCTTGACCACCACGTCGCAGTGCTGGAGCGCCGCCAGGCCGCCCTCGGCGGTGGCCAGCACGGCGAGGCCGTCGATCTCGGCCACCGCCGGGCGGTCGTCGACCAGCACCGGCGTGGTGCCGGCGGCCAGAAGGCGGCGCAGGTTGGCCGAGCCCTCGACCCCCAGGCCCCAGAGCCCGACGGCGGCCCCGCCCAGGTCAGACCAGCTGATCGTCGGGCGCGTAGGCATCGGGGATGCAGTGCTCGCCCACCGGGCGGAGCAGCTCGTCGACCCGGATCCCGTCGGCGCCGTCGATGCGCAGCTCGGCCGCCAGCCGCTGGAGGGTGGCGTTGCCCGAGCGGTCCGGGCGGGCCGCCGCCAGCAGCACGGCGGCCCGGCACTCCTCCTCGTCGCCGACGCACTCGAAGGGCTTCACCTCGGGCCAGTTGCCGAGCAGGCTCCGGAAGCGGTCCGCCATCGAGGGGTCGGCGAGCGGCTCGCGCCCGCCGAAGATGGCGGAGAGGTCGGCCGGGGCCAGGAAGGGCGAGAGGATCAGGTCGATGAAGCAGCACTTGTCGCACCGCCCGCACCAGTGGTCCAGCCGTTGGGCCGGGTCGATCTGGAAGGCCCGGTTGCAGCTGCGGAACGACAGGTGGTAGCCGGTGAGCCCGGCGAACCGCTGGGCCACCCACATCTCGGTGTGCGGCCGCAGGTAGGAGAAGTACTGGAGGCCACCGCCGAAGGTCGAGGCGAGCAGCGCACGGAACTCGGTCTCGAACTCGAGGCTCTTGGACCACTGGTGGTTGATCGACCGGCCGTCGATGACGAAGTTGGCGACCGAGGCCGACCACTCGTTGGACATCACCACCGTGCCCCGCCGGCTCAGCACCGCCGCCATGACGGCGATGGCCGAGATGATCCCGGTCACCGGGACGTGCCCGTTGAGGAAGCCGAGCTCGGCCGGCGGGCGCAGGACCTGGGGGTCGACCGAGCGCTCGGCCCGGACGACGGGCAGCCCGGTGACGGCCGCCGGGCGCTCGATGGCGTCGAAGCGGTCGCTCGAGGTGCTGACGATGAACAGGGCGGTCGAGGGGAAGCGGCGGCGGACGTCCTCCACCGTCACGATCGAGTCGATGCCGCCCCCGAAGGGGACCAGCGGGCGGACGGTGGCCGGGTTGCACGGCACCGGCTGGCGGGCGGCCAGGTCGGGGCCCACCACCTCGATCCCGGAGAGGTCGAGGCCGTTGCGGTAGGCGAACTCGCCCAGGCCCTCGACGTAGAAGGTCCGCAGGAAGTCGCGCTCGTCGGCGGTGGTCGCCGTGTCCCCGAGGTCGATGACCGGCGGGGCCGCCGTCTTGTAGTACGAGACGCCGAGCAGCAGGAAGACCAGACGGGCCGCCGCCCCGACCGCCGGGCCGTCCCAGTCCCCCCCGGGCCCGAAGGACACGTGCTCGGTGAAGCGCCGCTGGCCGAGCGAGTACCGGCAGGTCAGCCGGCCGAGCCCGGGGTCGATCTCGCAGGCGTCGTAGCGGAACCGGTCGGTCGGCGCCGGGGCTTGGGTCATCGGGGCCTTTCTCGGGGGCTCGGGTCTCGGGGGGCTCGGGTCTCGGGGGGCTCGGGTCCCGGAGGGCTCGGGCGGCCCCATGCTACGGGGGCACGCTCGAGCCCCCGGCCATCGTCGGCCGGGCTGGCGGGTCAGGGCCGGAGCCGGGCCAGCAGGGCGAAGCGCCCGCACGGGCGCCGCTCCCGGTCGCTGAAGAACGGCCCGGGCGAGCCGGTGGGCACCGACGCCACCAGGACCTGGTTTGCCGGCACCCCGGCCTCGACCAGGACCTGGTGGTTGGCCACCCACAGGTCGAGGCGCCAACGGCCGTCTGGGTCGGTCCGCAGGGCGCCGTCGGCCCCCTCGGCGCCCAGCCCGGCCCGGGCGGCTTGGGCCACCTCGGGACCGACCTGGTAGTGCTCGGGGGGCACCGCCGGGCCGAGCGCGGCCACCACGTCGCCGGGGTGCGACCCGAGGCCGGCCATGGCCGCCAGGGCCGAGTCGAGGACCCGGGCCACGGTGCCCCGCCAGCCGGCGTGGACGGCGGCGAGCACGCCGGCGATCGGGTCGGCCAGCACCACCGGTACGCAGTCGGCCACCAGGGTCACCAGGGTGACCCCCGGATCGACGGTCACCAGCCCGTCGACGCCGCCTAGCGCGTCGGCGCTCGAGGTGGCGCCCCGGCCGGCCTCGGCCCGGGTCACCTGGGCGACTCGGCGCCCGTGCACCTGGGCCCCGACCACCAGCTCGTCGAGGGTGGCGCCGACCGTCCCGGCGGCCCGCCGGCGGTTCTCCACCACCGCCTCGGGGTCGTCGCCGACATGGAGGCCGAGGTTGAGCGAGTCGTAGGGACCGGCCGACACCCCGCCCCGGCGGGTGGTGACCGCCACCTCGAGCCCGAGGTCGTCCAGCGCCGGCCACTCGAGGACCTCCAGGTCGCCGTCTCGTCGAAAGCGGTGGGCCGAGGAGCCCCTCGGAGTCCGGTCCGCCCCGTCTTCCATCACGCCCCGTTCCCCAAGGCTCCTCGACCGCCCCCGACGGCCCCGATCGTCATTTCAGCGGCCGGAACAGTGCCCGGGCTCGACGGTCACCCGCACGAATCGGATCCCCCCGTCCGCCCGCACCAACAGGTGGGCGTCGCCGGGCGCTGACACGATGCGGCCGCCGGACACCTCGGTGCAGTAGCCCCCCGGGTAGAGCCGGTCGGCGACGAAGACCACGCTCGGGGCGTGCACCCGCGGTTCGGGGGTGTAGGTGAGGGAGAAGTCGTCCGAGACCGGGTCGAACCGGACCGTGGTCGGGGTCCCGGCCACGGCCTGGGGGTAGGTGCGGCTCAGCGCCGCCACGGTGGGCTCGAGCCGGCCCCGGGCGCCGACCAGGGCCTCGAACGAGCTCCCGGTGGGGTCGTCGTAGTACCTCCACGACCAGTAGGCCCACCCCAGGTCGAGCGCTTCGGCGTACGAGGTGACGGCGGAGATAAGGGCGACGCTGTGGGTGGCCCCGAACTCGCTCATGAACCAGGCCGGGCCACCGGGCTGCTCGGGCGTCGCCTTGTGGGTCCGGTCCTTCATGCGCCTGGCGATGGCGGCCACCTCGTGGTCGACACACACGTCGACGTTGGTCGGGTCCCCGGTGACCGGGCTGCGCTTGCCGCAGTAGACGTGGAAGTTGTAGACGAGGCGCGGGTAGTCCATCGGCCCGATCAGGTCGAAGCCCGCGCCGTGCCGGATGGTGTAGTTGTCGGGCTCGGCGAAGACCAGGTGGTGGGTGTCGGCCGCCTCGATGGTGGGGATGACACCCTCGGCCGGGACCCCGGCCGGGCAGACGATCGGCTCGTGGACCTCGAGCGCCCCGGGGTGGCGGCGACCGGTGTAGAAGCACTCGAGGTGGGCGGCGAAGTGCTGCCCGTCGTCGAAGACGGCCGAGGTGGAGAACGGCTCGTTGTAGGGGTCGTAGCCGGCGATCCACCGGTTGTCCCGGAAGGAGCGGGCCACCGTGCCCCAGACCCGGTCGAACTCGCCCTGGATGTCGCCCACCACGTCGTTGTTCCAGAAGTGGCGGACCGCGATGTCGAACCACCGGTTGCGGTAGTTGGTCGACCACCGACCGGGCGAGGCGACGATCGGCGCGCCCTCGCCCTGGTCGGTGCACACCGCCCAGGCCGGGGCGCCCTCGCCCCGGAAGACCTGGTTGTAGACGTCCTGGTGCATGTCGAGCAGGGTGTAGACGTGGTCGCGGCCCAGCAGGTCCACCACCTTGGCCACCCGGGCCAGGTAGGCGTCGGCCACCGCGGCGTCGTACATGTGGGGGTCGTGGGGCTTGCCCCGGGTGCAGATGGCCGGCTGGTTCGGGCCGCCGGTCCCGGGCTCGAGGCCCTGCCAGAGGATCCCCAGGCGCACCACGTTGAAGCCGAGGCCGGCGATGCGCGACGCGTCGGCGGGGGTGAAGCTCCACGCCCTGCCCGGGACCACCGACAGCTCGTAGGGGGGGTACTTGTACACGGCGTTGACCCCGTGGAGGAAGACGACCCGGCCGGCCGGGTCCCGAATGAACGGCCCTCCCGGCGCGCTGAGGAGGCCGGCCACGGTCGTCGTTCCTCGGAGGGCGACCGGGGCGTCGGTGTAGTGGGACGGCGCGCTGTACTGGCTGACCGTCCCGGCGACCGAGTCGACGTCGGGCAGGGCCGAGCTGCAGGCGGAGGCCCCGACGGCGAGCGCCACGAGCAGTCCCGCCGCCACCCGCAGCCGACCACCCCGGTGGCGCCCGGGGCGGCGCCCGGCCCCGGCGACCCCGGAGGTCACCCGCCCAGCAGGGAGTAGTCCGCGCCCCGCCGGAGATGGTGGCCGCCGTCCACGGCGAGGCACTCGCCCGTGATCCACGACGACTCGGGCCCGACCAGGAACCGCACGGCGGCGGCGACGTCGTCCACCGTCCCCACCCGCCGGAGCGGCATCTGGTCCAGATAGTCGTCGAGCAAGGGGCCGCCGGCGGTGATGAAGGCCATCAGCTCGTCGTCGATGATGCCGGGCTGCACCGCGTTGACCCGGATGGCGGCCTCCCCCAGCTCCTCGGCCGCGTAGGCGCAGAGGGCCTCGATCCCGGCCTTGGACATCCCGTAGGCCCAGAGCCGGCGGTGGGGGAAGTGCCCGGCCCCCGAGGACATCAGCACCATCGAGCCGCCCCGTCCGTCGGCCGCCATGGCCGCCCCGGCGTGTTTGACGCAGAGGAAGGAGCCGATGAGGTTCAGCTCGACCGTGGCCCGCACCCCCGCCGCGTCGGCGTCGAGGACCGGGCCCATGTGGTGGGCACCACCGGCACAGGCGAAGAGGATGTCGAGGCGCCCGGTCGGCTCCGCCGCCACCGCCACCGCCGCCTCCACGTCGTCTTCCACCGTCACGTCGGCCACCACATAGCGGGCCCCGCCCCCCGGCGCCGACCCGGCCTCGATCCGGGCGACCGCGTCGACAAGCTTGCGCTCGGTGCGTCCGCAGATGGTCACCTGGGCGCCGTCGGCGGCGAACCGCTGGGCGGCGGCCAGGCCGATGCCGCTGCCGCCCCCGGTCACCAGGGCGCCCAGGTCCTCGAGCCCGCCGGCCGGCGGTGTCGCGCCGCGAACCGCCACCGGATCAGCCCACCGGAGAGGTCGGGGTGAACGTGACCGGCATGGCCTCGATCCCGCTGATGAAGTTGGCCTGGCGGAGCGGCGGCGGGGCGTCGTCGGCCACGGTGAGGTCGGGCAGCCGGTCGACCAACCGTTCGAACATCACCTTGAGCTCGAGCCGGGCCAGCTGGTTGCCCAGGCAGAAGTGGGCCCCGAACCCGAAGGCCACGTGGGGGTTGGGGCTGCGGGCCACGTCGAATTCGTCGGGGTGGTCGAACACCGACTCGTCCCGGTTGGCAGAGGGATAGAGCAAGAGCAGCTCCTGGCCCTCGGCGATGTGCTGGCCGGCGAGCTCGACGTCCCGGGTGGCGGTGCGGGCCATGTTCTTGATCGGGGTCACCCAGCGCAGCATCTCCTCCACCGCGCTCGCCAGCAGCGAGCGGTCGGCCACCAGGCGCGCCCACTGGTCGGGGTTGGCGGCCAGGGCGTGCATGCCGCCCGACAGGACGTGGCGAGTGGTCTCGTCCCCGCCGATCAGGATCAGGAGTGTCTCGTGCACCAGCGAGGCGTCGTCCAGCCCGTCCCCGTCGACCTCGGCGTGGCACAGGATGCCGACCAGGTCGTCGGTGCTCCCCCGGGCCCGACGGTCGTCGAAGACCGGGTGGATGTAGTCGGAGTACTCGACGAAGGCGGCGGCCGCGCCCTCGATGTCGGTCGGGTCGAGCGAGCCCTGCGAGCGGAGCATGTCCTCGGACCATCGGAGCAGATCGGCCCGGTCCGCCGGGGCGACGCCCAGCATGTCGCCGATGATGGCGAGGGGGAGTGGGGCGGCGATGTCGGCCACGAAGTCGCAGGCGCCCTTCTCGCACACCGCGTCGAGGATGTCGTCGCAGATGTCCGCGACGTGGCCCTCCATCTCGCGCACCTGGCGGGGGGTGAACCCGGCACTGACCAGGCGCCGGCGCCGCACGTGCTCGGGGGCGTCGAACTCGATCATCATCGGCAGCGCCGGGAACTTGGGCCGGATCCCGAAGGCGTTGGAGAAGGTCTCGGGGTCGGTGGAGACCGCCTTGACGTCGGCGTAGCGGGCCACGGCCCACAGATCGTTCGGCTCGTCGTAGAAGAGCGGCGCGTGCCGGCGCATCCAGGCGAAGGCCGGGTAGGGGTCGCCCCCGAAGAAGGCGCCGCTCATGAGGTCGATGCCGAGTTCGCTGGGCGCTGTGGTCATGTCCCTTCCCGGTGGACGGGGGCCGGCCGTGCTCCGGCGGCCAAAGGTAGCGCGACCGCCCGCGCCAGGGGCCGCCACCCCCCGCCCGCCCAGCACCGACCCCCGCCCAGCACCGACCCCCGCCCGGCACCCCCACCCCGGCACCGACAATGGGGCCGCCGGCCCGGCCCAGGGCCGGCAACGCCGGTCCCGCCCGGTCGGATTAGGGTGCGGGGCATGGCAGACCAGGCCCGGTTCACCGAGCTTGCCATGGAGTACATGCCCCAGCTCTACACCGCCGCGCTCCGCATGACCCGGAACCCGACCGACGCCGAGGACCTCGTCCAGGAGACCTACCTCAAGGCCTACCGGGCATTCGGCAGCTTCACCGAGGGCACCAACCTCAAGGCCTGGCTCTACCGCATCCTCACCAACACCTACATCAACACCTACCGCGCCGCCAAGCGCCGGCCCCAGGTCGCCGACGTCGAGGACGTCGAGGACCTGTACCTCTACCGGCGCCTCCCCCCGGGGAACGGGTCGGACCCCGGACGCAGCGCCGAGGACGAGGCCCTCGACACCTTCACCGACGACGAGGTGAAGGCGGCGATCGAGTCGCTGCCCGAGGCGTTCCGCATGGCGGTGCTCCTGGCCGACGTCGAGGGCTTCTCCTACAAGGAGATCGCCGAGATCACCGACGTGCCGATCGGGACGGTGATGAGCCGGATCCACCGGGGAAGAAGGGCGCTCCAAAAGGCGTTGCTCCAATTCGCCGAGGAACGAGGTCTCGTGGGGACGAGTTCCGGGCAGGCAGAGTGACCGGCGCAGTGAGCCGAGTGATGGGCGTGGGACGAGTGTCGACGGCATGGGAGGTCAGGTCGTGGGGACCGAGGTAGCGGGCGGCGAGGGTGGCCCGCAGGCCGACGGCAGCGGTGCGGTCGATTGCAGCGAGGCGGTCCACCAGCTCTACGACTTCTTGGACGGCGAGCTGACCGAGCAGCGGCGAAGCCAGATCGCCGTGCACCTCGACTACTGCGCGCCGTGCGCCGGGGCGGCGGAGTTCGAGGCCGAGCTGCGCGTCGTCATCGCCAGCCGCTGCAAGGACCGGGTCCCCGACGCCCTCATCCAGCGGGTCGCCGCCGCCATCGACGAGGAGCAGCGCCGGCCGGCCGGGGCCGACTGAGCCGGTGGCGTCACTGCCCGGTCCGACGACGCCTTCGGTCCCACGACCGGCCGCCACCCCGGGCCTGGTCGACTGGGGGGTGGCCCAGCGGGTGGCCGAGTGGTCGCTCGCCCGCTCGTCGGTGCCCGCCTCCTACCGGCCCGAGGCGCTGGCGGACGATTTCGCCGAGCTCACCGCCGAGGCCGAGGGGTTGGTGGCCGAGGCGACCGGGCTGCGGGCGCCCTCGCCGGCCCGGGCCCGGGTCACCGACCGGGCCGGCTGGGTGCGGGCCAACGTTGCCTCCATCCAGCGGCTGCTCGGGCCGACCCTGGTCAAGTTCGAGGCCCAGCGGTCGGCCGCCGGCGGCCCCGCCGCCTTCGCCCGCTCGCTGCCGAGGCCCCTGGCCGGGGCGGGCCGGGCGGTCAGCGGGGCCCAGCTCGGCCTGGTGCTGGCGTGGATGTCGACCAGGGTGCTGGGCCAGTACGACCTCTTGCTGACCGAGGACTTCGCCGACGAGCAGGACCTCGTGTACTACGTGGGCCCCAACATCGTGGCCCTCGAGACCCGCTACGGGTTCCCGACCCGTCAGTTCCGCCTGTGGCTGGCCCTGCACGAGGTGACCCATCGCTGCCAGTTCACCGCCGTGCCCTGGCTCCGGGACCACTTCGTCTCGCTGGTGGACCAGGGCCTCGAGCCGGCGGCCACCGACCCCCGGCGGCTGGCCGAGGCCGTGCGCCGGGCGGCCGACGAGGTCCTGGCCGGCCGCAGCCCGCTCAACGACGCCGGGGTCCTCGGCCTGGTCGCCAGCCCCGAGCAGCTCGAGGCCCTCCAGCGGATCCAGGCCCTGATGAGCCTGCTCGAGGGTCACGGCGACGTGACCATGGACCGGGCCGGCGCGGCAGCGGTGCCCGGGGCGGCACGCTTCAGCGAGGTGCTGCGCGAGCGGCGCAAGCAGGTGCACGGGCCGGCCAAGCTGCTCCAGAAGATCCTGGGGCTCGAGGCCAAGCTGCGCCAGTACGCCGAGGGCGAGCGGTTCGTCAACGAGGTGGAGCGGGTGGGGGGGGCCGACCTCTTCAACCGGGTCTGGCGAGGCCCCGAGTGGCTGCCCTCGCTGGCCGAGATCCGCAACCCCACCCAATGGGTGAGCCGGGTCGGGCCGCCCCCCGCCGTCACCGGGTGACGGTGGCCGCCCGGGCCCCGGCCGGGCCGGGGTGGCCGCCGGCGGTGGTCGACGCGCTCGCCCGGTGCACGTTCCCGCCGGCGGGGTCCCCCCTCGTGTGCGCGGTCTCGGGCGGGCCCGACTCCCTGGCCCTCCTGGTGCTGGCCGCGGCGGCGGGGTGCTCGGTCGAGGCGGTCCACGTGGACCACGGGCTGCGGCCCGGCTCGGCCGCCGAGGCGGCGGTGGTGCAGTCGGCCGCCGGGGCCTTCGGGGCCCGCTTCCGCAGCGAGCGGGTCGACGTCGGGGCCGGCCCCAACCTCGAGGCGCGGGCCCGGGCGGCCCGCTACCGGTTGCTGCCCGACGACGTGGCCACCGGTCACACCATGGACGACCAGGCCGAGACCGTCCTGTGCAACCTGCTGCGCGGCTCGGGCCTCGACGGCGTGGCCGGGATGCGCCCCGGCCCGACCCACCCCCTCCTCGGCCTCCGGCGGGCCGAGACCCACCGGATTTGCGCCGCGCTCGGTCTCGACGCGGTGCGGGACCCGTCCAACGACGATCCCCGCCATCTGCGGAACCGGGTGCGCCACGAGCTGCTGCCGCTGTGCGCCACCGTGGCCGGGCGGGACCCGGTGCCCCTGCTCGCCCGCCACGCCGCGCTATGCGGGGACGAGGCCGAGCTCCTCGACGCGCTGGCCGCCGGCACGGTGGCCGACCCGGCCGACGCCCGCACCCTGTCGGCGGCGCCGCTAGCGCTCGGGCGCCGCGCCGTGCGGCGGTGGCTGCGCGAGGCGGGCGCCACCGGGTCGAGCGGGGGTCGGTTGGGCGACGACGGGCGCCACCCCCCCACGCTGGCCGAGGTGACCCGGGTCCTGGCCGTGGCCGCCGGTGACGCGGTGGCCACCGAGGTCGCCGGGGGCGCCCGGGTCCGCCGCTCGGGGGGCCGCCTGGCCGTCGAACGACCGGGCGGTAAGGTCACGCCGGTGAGGACCGATGAGGCGGGCCGCGTCGTGCCGGCCTGGGCGGCGTCGGCGGTCGGTGCCGAGGTGGTCAGCGCCGGGTCGCTGGCCGCCCGGGTGGCCGAGCTGGGCGCCGCCATCACGGCCGACTACGCCGACGACCCTCCCCTCCTGGTCGGGGTGCTCAAGGGCGCCATGATGTTCATGAGCGACCTCTGCCGGACCATCGAGCTGCCGGTCGACGTCGACTTCATGGCCGTCTCCTCCTACGGCAGCGCCACCCGGACCTCGGGGGTCGTCCGCATCGTCAAGGACCTCGACGCCGAGCTGACCGACCGCCACGTCTTGGTGGTCGAGGACATCATCGACAGCGGCCTGACGCTCAACTACCTGCGCAAGTACCTCCAGGCCCGCCGCCCCCGCAGCGTCGAGGTGTGCGCCCTGCTGGTGAAGGAGGGCGAGCAGCGGGTCGAGCTCGACCTCCGCTACGTCGGGTTCAGGATCCCGTCGACCTTCGTCGTCGGCTACGGGCTCGACGTGGCCGAGCGCTTCCGCAACCTGCGCGGGGTCCACGTCTACGTGGGCGACTCGCCCGACGGGCATTGAGCGACAATCCCCCGATGGCGGTCGACACCCAACGGGTGGCCCGGGCCGTGGCCGAGGTCCTCGAGGCCATCGGGGAGGACCCGACCCGCGACGGCCTGGCCGACACGCCCCGGCGGGTGGCCGCCATGTACGAGGAGCTCTTTTCGGGGTTCCACGACGATCCCTCACGTCACCTGACCGTCACTTTCGCCGCCGAGCACGACGAGATGGTGATGGTCCGTGACATCCCGTTCGCCTCGCTGTGCGAGCACCACATGGTCCCGTTCATCGGCCGGGCCCACGTGGCCTACATCCCGGGGTCCGACGGTCGGATCACCGGGCTCTCCAAGCTCGCCCGGCTGGTCGACGGCTTCGCCCGCCGGCTCCAGGTCCAAGAGCGGATGACGACCCAGATCGCCGATGCCATCGAGGCCGCCCTCGCGCCGCGCGGGGTGCTGGTGGTGCTCGAGGCCGAGCACCTGTGCATGTCGATGCGGGGGGTCAAGAAGCCCGGGACGTTGACGATCACCTCGTCGGTGCGGGGTCTGTTCCGCTCCGACGTGGCCACCCGGGCCGAGGCGATGCAGTTCATCCACGGCCGTTGAGTGCGGGCCCAGAGGGCGCCCAGGGCCCGGCGCCGGCGGCGAACGCCGGGGGCCGCAAAGCCGTTGAGCAGGCCAAAGGCGCCGTCACGCCGCCCGCGTGGGTCGCGTACGCTGGCGCCATGCAGGGCGGCCGAGCGGCGCGACCGATGGTGATGGGCGTGCTCAACGTGACCCCCGACTCGTTCTCCGACGGCGGGCGTTATCTCGGCCCCGACGAGGCGGTGGCCCACGGACGGCGCCTGGCGGCCGAGGGTGCCGACCTGGTCGACGTGGGGGGCGAGTCCAGCCGGCCCGGGGCCCGGCCCGTCGAAGAGTCCGAGGAGCTCCGCCGGGTGTTGCCGGTGATCGAGGCCCTGGCCCCCGAGGTCCGGGTGTCGGTCGACACGGTCAAGCCGGCCGTGGCCGCCGCCGCGGTGGCCGCCGGCGCGTCGGTGGTGAACGACATCTCGGGCCGGCTGTGGACCGTCGCCGCCGAGCACGGCGTCGGGTGGGTCTCGATGCACATGCAGGGCACCCCGGCCGACATGCAGCGGGACCCCCGCTACGGCGACGTGGCGGCCGAGGTCCACGCGGCCGTCTTGGACCGGGCGCGCCGCGCCGCTGACGCCGGGGTTCCCGAGGTGTGGGTGGACCCGGGCATCGGGTTCGGCAAGACGGCGGCCCACAACCTGACGCTGCTGGCCCGGCTGGGTGAGCTGGCCTCGGCCGCCCGGGCCGAGGGCTTCGGCGTCCTGGTGGGCACCAGCCGCAAGGGCTTCCTCGGCGCCCTGGGGGCGCCGCCGGGGGCCGAGCCGTCGAGGGTCGACGACCGGCTGGAGGCCTCCCTGGCCACGGCGGTGCACGCGATGGTGCACGGGGCCACGATGGTCCGGGTCCACGACGTGGCCCCGACCGTCATCGCCGCCGAGCTGGTCGGGCCCGGGCCGCACCCGGCCGGCCGGGAGGCGGCGTGAAGGGGAAATGGGCGGCGGGCATCCCGCCCCGCAACTTCACCTGGGTGATCCGCGACCGCCTGGCCGTGAGCGAGCGCCCCGGGGGGTTCGCCCCCAACCACCGCCGGGTCCGCCGCCAAGAGGAGATCATCTGGCTCCGGGTGCAGGGCTTCACCCGCATCGTCTCGCTGCTCCCGTCCCCCCACAACCTCCACGCCTACGAGGAGGAGGGGCTGGCCTACGCCCACTACCCGCTGCCCCCCCAGGCCGACCCCAGACCCACCCTGACCGACTGCTACCGGGACATCGAGCGCTCCCTCGGCGAGGGCCTGCAGATCCTGGTCCACCAAGACGAGCTGGGCGACCGGGTGATGGGCGTGGTGGCCGGGTTCTTGGTGTGGTCGGGTCGCCTGCCGACCGGGCCCCAGGCCGTCGCCCTGATCGAGCAAGTGGTGGGCCACCAGATGGGCTCGGGCGGGCGCGAGCTGGTGGCGCTGGTCGACGGGATGCCGCCCCGCCAACCGGTCTGATGGTCCCCGAGCGGGCCGACCGGTTCGGCCGGGGCGGTTGGCCTCGGCGCGACCGCATCGAGATCCGGGGCCTGCGGGTCCTCGGGGTGCACGGTGTGCTGCCCGAGGAGCGCAGCCGTCGCCAGCCCTTCTCGGTCGACCTCGACCTCTGGCTCGACGCCGCCCCGGCCGCCGCCTCCGACGCCCTGGCGGACACGGTCGACTACGCCTCGGTGGCCGAGCGGGCGTCAGCCGTGGTCGCCGGGCGGTCCTTTGCGCTGCTCGAGGCGCTGGCGGGGGCCCTGGCCGACGAGGTGCTCGACCTCGACGAGCGGGTGCTGGCCGTCGGTGTCGCCGTGCACAAGCTGCGCCCGCCGCTGGCCCTCGACGTCGACTCGGTCGGGGTGCGGACCTTCCGGCGTCGCGGTCCGGGGCCGTCGGGCCCCGACGCCGGGTGAGCCCCGGCGGGGTCCGGGCGTTCCTCGGCCTCGGTTCGAACCTGGGGGACCGGAACCGGTCCCTGCGCGACGCCGTCTCCGCCCTGTCCGCCGCCGGCGACGTGGTCGCCGTGTCGCCCCTCTACGAGACCGAGCCGGTCGGCGGGCCCGAGGACCAGGGCCCCTACCTCAACGTGGTGGTCGAGCTCTCGACCACCGACGGGCCCCGCCGGCTGCTGGCCCGGTGCCGGGCGCTGGAGGCGGCGGCCGGCCGGGTCCGGACCGTGGCCAACGGCCCCCGGACCCTCGACGCCGACGTGCTGTGGGTCGACGGCGTGTCGGTGGACGAGCCGGACCTGGTCGTCCCCCACCCCCGGATGTGGGAGCGCCGGTTCGTCCTGGCTCCCCTTTCCGACCTGGCCCCGGACCTGGTGCCCGACGGCGCCGCCGAGGGGGCTGGTGGACACGTGGTCCGGCTGGGTATGCTTTGAGCGTCTGCAATTGCGGCCACTGAAGGCGAACGGCACCCGGGTCCCGGGGCTGGAACGCCGAAGGAGGATCCGGTGCATACCGTTCGATTCATCGGCCCCGGTCGGGCCGGCACGTCGCTGGCTTCGGCCCTGGCCCATGTCGGCTGGGACGTGGTCGGGACTTTCGGGCGCGGCGAGGACCCCAAGGCGGCGGCGCACGGGGTCGACGTCCTGGTCGTCGCCACCCCCGACGACGCCGTGGCCCGGGTGGCCGCCAGCGTCGAGGCGGACCCCGCCACGGTGGTCCTCCATCTGTCCGGGTCGCTCGGGCTCGACGTGCTCGCCCCGCACCCGCGCCGGGCGGCCCTGCACCCGCTGGTCCCTTTGCCCGACCCCGCCGACGGCGCCCGGCGCTTGCTGGCCGGGGTGACCTTCGCCGTGGCCGGCGACGCCCTGGCCCGCGAGATCGCCTCGGACCTCGGGGGCCGGGCGGTCGAGGTGGCCGACGAGGACCGCGCCGCCTACCACGCCGCGGCCTGCATCGCCGCCAACCACGTGGTGGCCCTGCTCGGGCAGGTCGAGCGGGTGGCCGCGACGGCCGGTCTCGACCTCGACGCCTTCTTGGGCCTGACCCGGGCCGCCGTCGACGACGTGGCCCGCCTCGGCCCCCGGCGGGCGCTCACCGGCCCGGCCGTGCGCGGTGACTTCGCCACCCTGGCCCGTCACCGCGACGCGCTGGCCCCGGGGGAGCGCCCGGCCTACAACGCCGGCGTCGGCCTGGCCCTCCAGCTGGCCGAGGGCGACCGTGGCCCGGGCGACCGGTCGGCGGGTCGCACCACCGCCGGCGTGGCCGAGGTGCGCTCGGCCCGGGTGGTGCCCGAGGTCGTGATGTCCGAGGGCTGGATGCCCGAGCCGACCGGGCCCGGGCCGGTCGAGCGACTGGCCGCCGACGAGGCGGTCCCCGACGCCGTCCCGGCCGCGGTGGGCTAGGCCGTGCAGTTGCATTCGACGGTCGCCGGGTTCGCCGACCAGCTCGACCGGGCGAGGGCGACCGGTCGGACCGTCGGCCTGGTGCCGACCATGGGGGCGCTGCACGCCGGCCATCTCTCCTTGGTGGCGCGGGCGGCGGCCGAGTGCGACGTGGTGGCCGTCACCATCTTTGTGAACCCGCTGCAGTTCGGTGACCCCTCCGACATCGAGCACTACCCGAGGACCCCCGACGCCGACCTCGCCCGCTGCGAGGAGGCCGGGGTGGCGGCGGTGCTGGCCCCCTCGGTGGCCGAGATGTACCCGGCGTGGCCCGACCCGCTGTCGACCGCCGTCTCGGTCCGAGGGGTGGGGGAGCGCTGGGAGGGCGCAGCCCGGCCGGGTCATTTCGACGGGGTGTCGACGGTGGTGACCAAGCTCTTCGCCATCGCCGGGCGGTGCCGGGCCTACTTCGGGGAGAAGGACTTCCAGCAGCTGGCGGTGGTCCGCAGGTTGGCGACCGATCTCTCGCTCCCGGTGACCGTCGTCGGGTGCCCGACTGCCCGGGAGGCCGACGGGCTCGCACTCTCGAGCCGCAACGTCCGGCTCTCGGCGGCCGAGCGGGCGTCGGCCGTCGTCCTGTCCCGGGCGCTCGCCGCCGGGCGCTCCGCCGTGGCCGGCGGCGAGCGCGATCCCGACGCGGTCGGCGCCTTGATGGCCGCCGTTGTGGGCTCTGAGCCCTCGGTCGTCCTCGACTACGCGGCAGCGGTGGACGCCCGCACCCTCGAGGTACCGGTCCGGCTCGACGGCTCGGTCCCGGTGCGGCTCCTGATCGCGGCCCGGGTGGGCGCGGTGCGGCTCATCGACAACTGCGATGCCGTGCCGGCCGGGAGGCCGGTCGGTGGAACGGACCGGGCGCCGGTGAGGGTCGGCGCGACGGCGGGGAACCACTGACGTGCGCAACCAGCGCACAGCAACGGTGGGCGACGACCTGATCCCGACGATGAACGGACGGTCGGATGGCCCGACGACGAAAAGACGCCGGACGATGAAAGGACTTGGAGCACGATGCGGCGACGGATGATGAAGTCGAAGATCCACCGGGCCACGGTCACTGCGGCCAACCTCAACTACGTCGGGTCGGTGAGCATCGACACCGAGCTGATGGCCCTGGCCGACATCTACCCCTACGAACAGGTGGCCGTGCTCGACATCGACAACGGGGCCCGGTTCGAGACCTACGCCATCGAGGGCGGCGCCGGGGAGATCTGTCTCAACGGCGCCGCCGCCCGGCTGGTGGCGCCCGGCGACCGGGTCATCCTCATCACCTACGCCGACTACTCGCGCGAAGAGATGGAGCACTACGCGCCCAGGGTCGTCCACGTCGACCGGGCCAACCGGGTCATCGACGAGGCGTCGGCCCGACTGGACGCCGAGCTGGCGGCGACCGGCCCGACGTGAACCCGACCGACCGGCCCGCTCCGGGCCGGGCCGGGGCGACCGGGCCGTTCGACGTGCTGGTCCTCGGCAGCGGCGTGGCCGGGCTGTCGGCCGCGATCCGCCTCGCCGACCGGGCGTCCGGGGCGCCCCCGCTGCGCATCGGCGTGCTGACCAAGGGCGAGCTGTCCCAGTCGGCCACCCGCTGGGCCCAAGGAGGCGTCGCCGCCGTCGTGGGCGGCGACGAGGACTCGACCGACCTCCACCTGGCCGACACCCTCGCCGCCGGGGCCGGGCTGTGCGACGAGGACGCGGTGCGGATCCTGGTCGACGAGGGCCCCGGTCGTGTCCACGAGCTGATCGCCCTTGGGGCCCGCTTCGACCGCGAGTCCTCGGGTGATCTGGCCCTCGCCCGCGAGGGCGGCCATTCGGTGCCCCGGGTGGTGCACGCCGGCGGGGCGGCCACCGGGGCCGAGGTGGAGCGGGCCCTGGTCGACGCCACCCGGCGAACGGCCGACGCCGTCCTCGAACGTTGGTTCGCACTCGACCTTCTGGTCGAGGGCGGCCGCTGCCGGGGGGTGAGCGCGCTGGCGCCGGACGGGCCGCCGGTGGCGCTGCGGGCCGAGCACGTGGTCATGGCCACCGGTGGAGCCGGCCAGCTCTACTCGGTGACCACGAACCCCAAGGAGGCGACCGGCGACGGGGTGGCCATGGCGTTGCGGGCCGGGGTGCCGGTGGCCGACGTCGAGTTCGTCCAGTTCCACCCCACCGCGCTGCACCACCCGGCGATGCCCCGGCCCTTGCTGTCCGAGGCGCTGCGGGGCCACGGGGCGCTGCTGCGCGACGCTGCAGGCGACCGCTTCGTCGACGAGCTCGCCCCCCGCGACGTGGTCAGCCGGGCCATGGCCGCCCGGATGGTCGAGGAGGGGGTCGAGCACCTGTGGCTGGACGCCACCGCCCTCGAGCGGTTCGACCAGCGTTTCCCCACCATCGCCGGCTCACTGGCCGCCATCGGGCTGGATCCGGCCCGCGACTGGCTGCCCATCGCCCCCGCCGCCCATCACCTCTCGGGCGGGGTGGTCACCGACCTTTGGGGCGCCACCGCGCTGCCCGGCCTCTGGGCGGCCGGCGAGACGGCCTGCACCGGCGTGCACGGGGCCAACCGGTTGGCCTCCAATTCGCTGCTGGAGGGGATGGTCTTCGGGGCCCGCCTGGCCGAGCGCATCGCGGCCGGTGAGTGGGGCCCCAGCCCGACCGGGGCCATGCGGGCCGTGCTGGCCGACGGGCGTCCCGGTCCGGGGGTGATCGGGGGCCGCCCGATCGAGGTGCCGTCCCTTCGGGCACCGGTCGCCCGGGCGTCGGGGGGGGGCGAGCCGGCCGGGGTGAGCGGGCCCCAGGCCGACCTGTTGAAGCTGCGGGACCGGCTGCAGCGGTCCATGACGGCCGGCGCCGGCGTCGTCCGCAGCGCCTCGTCGATCGACCGGGCCGGTGGCGCGCTGTCCGAGGTGGCCGAGCTGGCCGCCCGAGCTCCCGCCGGCACCGCGGCCGGCGAGCTGGCGAACCTGGTGGTCCTGGGCCGCGCCCTCCTCGCCTCGGCCCGGGCCCGGGAGGAGAGCCGAGGCGCCCACGCCCGCTCGGACTTCCCGATGACCGATCCGGAGTGGCGCTGCCGGCTGGTCCACGGGGCCCCGGTGCGCGCGGCTTCGGTGCACGGGGCCGCGGCGCCCGGGGCCGAGGTCGAACGGGCCGCGGTGTACGGGGCGATGGCGCACGGGGCCGGGGCCGCCGGGCCGGTGGGTGGCGCGCCGTGAGCGCCGATCCGCTGCGCACCGACGGCGTGCACCCCCCCGAGGCCGCCGTGGGCGACGCGGTGGCCCGGGCCCTGGCCGAGGACCTCCTGCCCCTGGGCGACCTCACCGCCGCCCTCGTCCCGCCCGAGACCCGGGGCCACCTGGCGATCGTGGCCCGGGCCAACGGGGTCGTGGCCGGCCAGCGCTGTGCCGAGGCGGCCTTCGCCGACGTCGGCCCCGACCTGTCGGTCGACTGGCGTCGGCCCGACGGCTCGGTGGTCGGACCCGGCGACGTGGTGGCCGAGGTGCAGGGCCGGCTGCAGCCCATCCTCACCGCCGAGCGGACCGCGCTCAATTTCCTGGGCCACCTCTCGGGGGTGGCCACCCTCACCCGCCGCTACGTCGAGGCGGTGCACGCGGTGGACCCCTCGGTGCGGATCCTCGACACCCGCAAGACCACCCCGGGCCTCCGGTCCCTCGAGAAGGCGGCGGTGCGGGCCGGGGGGGGCCACAACCACCGGGCCGGGCTCTTTGACGCGGTGCTGGTGAAGGACAACCACCTTGCCGCCATGACCATCACCGAGGCCGTGCAGCGCGCCCGCGAACGCTGGCCCGGCCGGATGGTGGAGATCGAGTGCGACCGACCCGAGCAGGCCGACGAGGCGTGCCGGGCCGGGGCCACCGCCGTCCTCCTCGACAACATGACCCCCGAGCAGGCCGCGGCCTGCGTGCAGCTCGTCCGGCGGGTGGCCGGTGACGGTCGGGTGCTGGTGGAGGTCTCGGGCGGGGTGACGCTCGCGTCGGCCCCCGCCTACGCCGCCGCCGGGGTCGACCTGATCTCGGTCGGCGCCCTCACCCACTCGGTGCCGGTCCTCGACCTTGGCCTCGACCTGGTGGAGGACTGACCGTGCTTCTCGCCATCGACGTCGGCAACACCGAATCGGTCATCGGCCTGTACGCCCTGACCGTGGCCGAGGGGGAGTCGCTGCCTCCGAGCGACGCCGGGGTCGGCTTCGGTATCGGGAGCGAGGACGAGCCGTCACGGGGGCTCACCCACCACTGGCGGCTGTCGACCGTCCCGGACCGCACCCCCGACGAGCACGCCGTGCTCCTGACCCAGCTGCTCGACCTCGAGGGCCTCGACATCGCGTCGACCGTCAACGGCATCGCCATCAGCTCCTCGGTGCCCGCCATCACCGGCGAGCTCCGCCAGATGGCGTCGCGCTGGTTCGGAAAGGTGCCGTGCGTCGTCCTCGGCCCCGGGGTCAAGAGCGGCATGCCGATCCTCTACGACAACCCCAAGGAGGTGGGCGCCGACCGGGTGGCCAACGCGGTGGGTGCCTACGACCTCTACGGCGGCCCGTGCATCGTCGTCGACCTCGGGACGGCGACGACCTTCGATGCGATCTCGGAGTCCGGCGAGTACCTCGGTGGCGCCATTACCCCCGGGGTGGCCATCAGCCTCGAAGCCCTCTTCCAGCACGCGGCCGCCCTCCGGCGGGTCGAGCTGGTGGCGCCGCGCGACGTGATCGGGCGCTCGACCGTCGAGTCGATCCAGTCCGGCACCCTCTACGGGTTCGCCGGGCAGGTCGACGGCCTCTGCCACCGCTTCATGGAAGAGCTCGGTCCGTCCACCGTGGTGGCCACCGGCGGCATGTCCGAGCTCATCGCGCCCCACGCCTCGTCGATCGACCACGTCGAGCCCTGGCTGACCCTGCACGGTCTGCGGATCGTCTATGAGCGCAACGTGCGGAACGGGGCCCAGTGAGACCCCCGGTGAACGGCAACCGGTGAGCGATCCGAAGTGAGCGACAACCGATGAGCGAGCCGGAACCCGGTGACCGCCCGGGCGACCCGTCCTCGCCCGACGCGGGCGAGCGGCCGGTCCTCCCGTACCGGTTCGACCGCACCTTCACCGCCGCCGAGGTGGCCGAACGTTGGGGCAGGCTGGCCGACGGCGAGGAGTCCGGTGACGTCGTGGCGGTGGCCGGCCGGCTGATGCTGTCACGCCCCCAGGGCAAGCTCGCCTTCGCGCAGCTCCGGGACTCGTCGGGATCGGTGCAGCTGTTCGCGCTGGACAAGGTGACCGAGGACTTCGACGCCTTCACCCGGCTCAGCCTGGGCGACTGGATCGGCGCCCGGGGCGAGGTGGTCCGCACCAAGCGGGGGGAGCTGTCAGTGAAGGTGGGCCAGTGGGCGCTGCTGGCCCAGGCCCGCCGGTCCTTCGGCGACAAGTGGCGGGGGGTGTCGGACACCGAGACCCGCTACCGCCAGCGCGAGGTCGACCTATGGGCCAACGAGCGGAGCCGCGAGATCCTGCTGCTCCGGAGCCTGCTCGTGCAGCGCCTGCGCGAGCGCCTCTGGGCCCAGGGCTTCGTCGAGGTGGAGACCCCCATCCTCCACCCGATCCCCGGGGGCGCCGACGCCCGTCCGTTTGTGACCGAGCACCACGCGCTCGGCACCGACTTCTACCTGCGCATCGCGCCCGAGCTCTACCTCAAGCGACTGGTGGTGGGGGGCTTCGAGCGCGTGTTCGAGATCGGGCGGCTCTTCCGCAACGAGGGGATCTCGCCGCGCCATAATCCCGAGTTCACGACGATCGAGCTCTACGAGGCCTATGCCGACTACCGCGACCTGATGGTGCTGGTCGAAGAGCTCGTGGCCGGCCTGGCCCGCGACCTGCTCGGCACCACCGAGCTCATCTATCAGGGCCGCCCTCTCGACCTGTCCCCGCCCTGGCGTCGGGCCACCATGGCCGAGCTGGTGTCCGAGGCGGTCGGCCGGCCGGTCGACGTGCACACCGGCCCCGACGAGCTGCGGCGGCTCCTGGCGAGCGCCGGGGTGGACCCGGACCCGCGATGGGGCCCGGGCAAGCTCTTCTTGGAGCTCTACGAGAAGACCACCGAGTCGACGCTGTGGGGCCCGATCTACGTCTGCGACTACCCGGCCGAGGTCTCGCCCCTGGCGCGCCGCCACCGCGACGACCCCGACCTGGTGGAGCGTTTCGAGGCCATCGTCGCCGGGCGCGAGCTCCTCAACGCCTTCACCGAGCTTGTCGATCCCGACGAGCAGCGGGCCCGCTTCGACGACCAGGCGGCCCGGCACGCCGCCGGCGAGGAGAACGCCATGGTCATGGACGAGGAGTACGTGCGGGCCCTCGAGCACGGCCTCCCGCCCACCGCCGGGCTCGGGATGGGCATCGACCGCCTGGCCATGCTCTTCGGCGATGTGGCCAACATCCGCGAGGTGATCGCCTTCCCGACGCTGCGCCCGGAGCGCTGACCGCCAGGTCCCCTCCGGGGGGGCCGGCGAAAAGTGCCGTCGGACTGGGAGTTCCTGGTCCAGGCGGCGCCGGCCGGCCTCGTTGACAGCCCTCCGACCGTGGCTTACGGTGACCACCACGCCCGCTTTGCGGCGCAGTTCTCGTTCCCGGGGGGACCATCACGGTCACCGCGCTGGTGCGAGCGGGGCGTACAGGACCTGGCGGTCCCAGGGAGGGAAACAGAGTGACGCAGCGTCGGCCGTACCCGGTTGGGCGGAGCCTCGTCAGGCTCCTGAAGGTGGGGACGGCCTCGGCCGTCTGCCTGGGCACCCTGGGGGTCGCCCTGACCTTCGTCGACGTCGGGGCTGCCTTCGCGGTCGGCAAGCCGACCATCACCTCGGTCAGCCCGCAATCGGGACTGCCCGGCGGCGGCACCAGCGTGACCATCGTGGGGGTCAACTTCAACGCGCCCGCCGTCAGCGTGGTCGACTTCGGGTCCACCCCGGCCACCAGCTTCTCCATCTCCAGCAACACCAAGATCATCGCCACCGCGCCGGCGGGATCGGGCACGGTCAACGTCACAGCCACCAACGCCGACGGGACCTCGAACATCGTGGCCGGCGACCTGTTCACCTGGGCGCCCCCTCCCACCGTCAACGCCCTCTACAGCGGCAACGCCTCGACGGCGGGCGGTTCGACCATCATCATCCAGGGGACCAACTTCGTGGCCGGGTTGGGCACGTCGGTCCTCTTCGCTGGAACGGCGGCCACCAGTTTCTCGGTGGAGTCCAGCACCTTGATCTCGGCCGTCGTCCCGGCCCACGCCGCCGGATCGGGCAACGTCACGGTCACCACTGGCAGCGGGACGTCGCCCACCGGGACGGCCAACCAGTTCTACTGGTTCGGGGCCGGGGTCTGTGCGTTCAGCGGACCCGGGGTCACCAACGGGGGCGGCCCCCCCGGCTCGAGCGCCTACATCACCGGGGCGGTCGGGGACGGCGTCTTCAGCAATACGGGGACCATGGTCTCGGGGTCGACCACCTTGACCGACCCCCACGCCAACTTCACCTCCGGTGACGTGAACAAGGCGATCGTGATCCAAAACGCCGAGCCCGGCGGGGGCTCGCTCGACACCACGATCGCGGCCGACGTCTCGTCCACCCAGATCACCCTCACCACCGCGCCGTCCGAGAACGGCACC
>Ga0209040_10000164_pt1 | contig 45401 bp, 25 predicted proteins | sample BogFormECP12_OM3_FD_188240 | JGI IMG/M metagenome (GOLD analysis project Ga0209040, IMG submission 188240) | Bog forest soil microbial communities from Calvert Island, British Columbia, Canada - ECP12_OM3 (SPAdes) (version 2) | ecosystem: Environmental > Aquatic > Freshwater > Wetlands > Bog ... | reverse complement strand
TTGGATCGAGTGAGGCGATTCCTCCCTCCGTCAGTCCCGCTCCCGGCGCGCCGCCGTTCAGCTTCGTGTCGTCAATGTCGACACCTTGATCGTTGTCGGTCGTCGTGCCAAATGGAGTCGCGTAAGGAACGCATGGACCGGCAGCCAGACCAGTGCCGGTTGTCTCTGCTGGAGCATCGAGTGATCGGTCATAGGCTACGTCGTAGTAAAGGCCGGTCGATTTCGGAGTGCCGCCAGAGGCCAGCGCCGCCATCCCGGGAAAAGAGTCTGAAGGTTTGGATGAGGTTGTGTTCACATAATTGATCGCCGTCTGGCTCAAGGCTGCCATGTTCGGGCAGTATGGATTGCCACCGTTCACGCCGGAGAGACCGTGCGCACAGTTGTAGAAGTCCGCCTCATGCATGCCGTCAATGCTCAGCAGCAGCACGTGCTTGATCTTGCCTGAACCCACCGTGTTGGTTTGAGCTACCGCTCCGTTTGTCGACAACGCTAGCGTGCTCACCAGCGCAACTCCAGCCACTATGAATTTCTTCGTGTTCATGGGAACCTCCAGGAAGTTAGTATTAGCGGGCCAAATTGTGGGCAGTGTTAATTCTCTGTGAAATTTCGTTCGGCCTGCCAGCGGACGACTGGGCGCGCGCTCATAACATGAGAAAATCCGGCCAAACAGCGCGACCTCCTGGCGATTTGGGCAACCGCATTTTCGCCTCGGGTATGCCGCGACGACAAGTCAGCTAGACCCGAGGGTCAAACAAGCCATCAGGATTGATCTCCGCCGCACGAGGGACCGCCCACTACTCGCCCGCCAGCTAGACTCCAAGCTCTTCGTGCGCGGGGACCTCCGGCGGTATATACTTTCCGGATTATCGTTATGTGCGGCTCTCTCCGGGGCTTTTTGTCTGGCCCCACCCGGGCGAATCATGGAGAACAGGAATCCGCGCTTTGATCCGCAAGATCAAGCGAATTCGACGAACCCGCTCGGTGTGAGCGTTCCGACCAAAGGAGAAAGTTCTGCCTCGAATTCTGCGATTGATCCCGATGCTACTTTAGTTGATTTTCCCCAACCGTCTTCTGCTCCCCCCGGCGGTCCCGTGGATGCCGACGCGACACAGGTCGACGTAACTCCCGCTCCGCGTTCTCCATCCGGCGGCCCCGCTCGTTTTCAGGCTGGCGCGACAGTATTGCAAACGGGCGACGTGCTGGGAGGACGCTACGAGATCTTGCAGCTGCTGGGTGAAGGCGGAATGGGCGCGGTCTATAAAGCCATGGACCGCGAACTAGACCGCCCCGTGGCGCTAAAGCTCATTCGGCCGCAATTGGCCGCCAATCCTTCGATTCTGGCGAGATTCAAGCAAGAACTCTTGCTGGCGCATCAGGTCACTCACAAAAATGTGATCCGCATCTACGATTTTGGTGACGCCGATGGTGTGAAGTTCATAACCATGGAGTTCGTCGAAGGCCAGGACCTGCGCGGTCTGATCCTGGAGAAAAAGAAATTTCCACCAGAAGAGGCGGTCGAGATCATTCAACAAGTTTGCCGCGCGCTCGAAGCCGCTCACAGCGTGGGCGTGATCCACCGCGACCTGAAGCCGCAAAACATCATGCGCGATCAGACCGGCCGGATCCTGGTGATGGACTTTGGCTTGGCACGCACGGTGCAAGGCGACGGCATGACTCAAACCGGAGCTCTGGTTGGGACCATGGAATATATGTCTCCGGAGCAGGCTCTGGCGAAAGATCTGGACCAGCGCTCCGATCTTTTTACCGTGGGCCTGATTCTTTATGAATTGCTGACGGGCGTGACGCCGTTCCGGGCCGAGAGCGCTGTGGCCAGCTTGATCAAGCGCAACCAGGAGCGGGCCATCCCGGTTTCCGATCACGATGGGACGATTCCACGCACGCTTAGCAATATTGTCAGCAGGTGCCTGGAGCGCGACCCCAACTTACGCTATCAGAGCGCGGGCGAACTCCTGGCGGACCTTGAGGCATGGCAGGGCAATCGCGCTGCGGCAACCCTGGGTTTTCAGCCGGCCGTCGAGCCCTGGGGACGGACGATTCACTGGCCGCTGGTCGCGGGCATCAGTACCGTGATCGTGCTGGCGATTCTGGGCTACGTGTTTCGCGGCATGCTCTCTGCGCCTTCGGCGGCTGGTAATGGTGCAGCTCACGCTGTGTCGCTGGCAATCTTGCCTTTTAGAAATGCTTCCGGAGACACCAGTCTCGACTGGCTGGGGCCGAGTTTGGCAGACATGCTGAGCACCGATGTAGGACAGTCCGCCCATCTGCGCACGATCTCGCCTGAACGGCTTCATCAAGTCCTTTCGGATTTGCACGTTAATCCCGCAACCCCTATTGATCCAACCATGATTGGCCGCCTCGCTGAATTCAGTAACGCGGATATCGTGGTTTGGGGACAATATGCCAGGTTCGGAGACCAGATTCGCATCGACGCCACACTGCAGGACTTAAAGCGCAACCAGCGTGTGCCGGTGAAAATCGAAGCGGCTAATGAGAAGGAAATCCCCGTCTCCGTCGATCGCCTGGCCGATCTTATCCGCCAGAATCTTTCCGTCTCTTCGGATGTCTTGAAGGAGTTGAAGGCCAGTTCTTTCCAGCCATCGTCAAAGTCTGCGCCGGCGCTCCGCGACTTCAGTCAAGGCGTGCAGCTTTTGCGCGAAGGCAAGAACCTGGATGCCGTGCACGTACTGCAAACCGCGATCCAGGAAGATCCCCAGTTTGCCATGGCGTATTCCCGGCTCGCCGAAGCCGAGTCGGCTCTTGGATACGACACTCAGGCGGAACAGTATTCAAGGAAGGCTCTCGAACTCAGCCAGCAACTTCCTTTGGCGGAAAAATACCTTATCGAAGCCAACCACGCGCACGTCATGAAAGATAACAAGAAGGCCATCGAAGCTTACGAAAATCTGGCCAAGACTTTCCCTGATAACACGGACGTGGAGTATACCCTGGGAAGCCTCTATGCGGACAATGGCGATTTCGACAAAGCGCGTGCCCAGTTCGCAAGCATTCTGAAAGCGGATCCCAAGAACATCAAAGCGTTGTGGCAGATTGGCAGCGTGGAATTCCTATCAGGAAATCCGCAGGCGGCCTTGGAGCCACTTAGCAAGGGTTTAAGCTTGGCGGTGCAGGTGGATAACCCGGAGCAGAAGGCGCTGATCTTGCAATCGCTGGGCATTTCTTATCGTGAGATGGACAAGCCGGACGAAGCGATCCGTAACATCCAGGACTCGATGGAGATTAGCCGCAAGCTGGGCATGAAGCGCTTGCTGGCGAATAGCCTTTCTGAGTTGGCACAGGATCAGATCACGCTCGGTAAGCCCGACGCGGCGACGGCCAGTTACAACCAGGCGCTGCAAATTCTGCACGAGACTGGGGTGACTAAGGATTACGGCGATATCCTGATCAATCGTGGCGTTCTTTACCAGACGCGCGGCGACTATGACAAAGCGCTTCAGGACTATAAGGAGGCGTTGCAAATCCAGCGCGACGCGAACGATGTTAACTACCAGGCCTTGTGCCTCAGCAATATCGGTGACGTATATTTCTCGAAATACGATACCGACAACGCGCTGATCTATTACCAGCAATCCCTTCAACTGCGGCAAAAGCTGAACGAACCGATCTACCTTGCGGAAACCCTTGCCGCTCTTGGCGAAGTGTACACAGCCATGGGCGATTACGATCAAGGGCTGGCGAACATGATGAATGCGCTGGATGTCGCGCGCAAGGCAAATGACGCCAGGGATGCAGCGAACGTGTCCGGTTCCATCGGCAAAGTTTTAATGTACCAGGGACGCCTGGGAGCTGCTGTCAGCGCCATGCAGGATTCGGTTAACGGCTTTCGCTCCACCAACAACCAGAGCTTTGAGCTGGCCGACTCTTTGAATAACCTTGCAGAAACTTTGGCCCTGGCCGGCCATGGGGACGAATCCGGCAAACCTTTGGACGAAGCCAACAAACTCGCTGGCGAGCTCAAGACCGAAAGCGTTCGCAGTCAACTTCTGAACACCCGGGGAGACACGGCCTACTACCGGGGAGATTTGAAGTCGGCACGCGGCGCTTACGAACAGGCTGCCTTGGCCGCCGCGAAAACGAAGGATCGTCAAAACATCTTGATCGCCAAGATGAATCTGGCCCGGGTTGCGATTGCCGATGGGCGTTCGCAGTCCGCCATCAGCGAATTACGCGCCGCTATCCAGCAAGCTGACACTCTTCACCTGAAATATTATTGGCTCCGCAGTCGCGTTGACCTGGGGGAAGCGATGATCAAGAGCAAGGACTATCTGCACGCTCGTCAGGAACTGGAGAATGCTCTTGGTAGCAGTGAGAAACTGGGCCTGCGCCTGGAAACTGCGCGAATTCATTATTTCCTCGGAGACACCCTCCGACTTGGCGGAAATGCTGACGACGCGCCCCACCAGTATCAGTTGGGTCGCGACATTTTCGAAGAACTCCGGAAGGATCCAGGCGCGGAGCATCTACTGGATCGCTCCGACCTCCATGCCATGTACACCGAATCTGGCCCCATTGCCGGCGCGACCAAGTAAGGCCGGTCCTCTTCACCGCGATTCGTCGACAATATTCGAGGCGGTGACTATCTCCACCATCCCTACTCAGACAGATTTCTTTAATGCACGGTCTGCGTGAGCGATGCCGAGCTACCTGCGAAGTCCCTATTACCGTTGTAGCTGTAGTAGGTTGCGCTAATGTTGTGTGTGCCGGAGACAAGCTTCGAGGTTGTGTAGCTTGCGACCCCACCGCTCAGCGGAACGACTTTCAACTGTTTCGTTCCATCCATAAAAGTAACGTTCCCGGGTACTGTGCCGCCGAACTGTGGTGTCACAGTCGCGGTAAAAGTCACAGACTGCCCGTAGCTGGATGGATCCTGTGAGGAAACCAGCACGGTTGTGGTGGAAGCAGCCGCGACGACCTGACCCAAGGCCTCTGACTGGCTGCGGAGGAAGTACTCATCCCCGCCGTAAACCGCCGTGATCTTATCGTCGCCGGCAGGAAGCGCGAGAGTAGAAAACGTGGCCGTGCCGCTGCTCAGTGCTCCTGTTGCCAACACGGTGGTGCCTTGCTTGAAGGTGACAAGTTCACCATCCGGTGGAGCACCGATGGTGGAAGTGACGATCGCGGTGAATGTCACAGTCTGGTAGTAAACGGAAGGATTTAGCGAAGAACCGAGCGTAATCGTGGTAGGTGCCTGCACAACTTGGATCAAGACGGGTGAGGTGCTGGAGCTGTTATTGGAATCGCCGCCGTAGACTGCAGTCATCGAATTCGAGCCTTGAGGCAGTTGAGACGTGAGGTATTGGGCAGAACCCGATTTCAGGGGCACGGTCTTCAGCACCGTTGTTCCGTTGAGGAATTCAACCGTACCTGTGGGTGTTCCTGAGGATGAAGTGACGGTTGCAGTGAAGGTTACCCACTTGCCGTACGGCGAAGGATTGAGGGAAGAAGTCAGTGTGGTAGTGCTCGCAGGAACAACTTTATAGATCACGTAAGAGCTGGTTTGATTTCCGGCGTTGTCGACGGCGGTCACGGTAATTGTGTAAGTTCCTGCGACCGAGGCGCTGATTGTTCCGCCGCTAGAGATACTGGTGGTACCGCCTCCCGAGAGCGCATCAGTGGCAGTGCAACTGGCGATGCCGGACCCCGCTCCATCGGAGCAGCTAAACGTCACGGTGACGGGCGGTCCGTTCACATAATAAGGTCCAGCGGAGCTCACGGTGGGTCCAGTGATAGTTGGAGGCTGCAAGTCGATTTTGAACGGACCTGCAGAAACGGTAACGCAGTTGCCAGCCAAATCGCACGCCTGCGGAGAATTGGTAGGGGCTGCCGAATTGATGGTGCCAGCTGCCACATTGGTGGAAACGTTGACGGTTTCAGTCTGGCTACCCTGGATGCCGGTGGTCAGCGGTAAGAATCCGGATCCCGATACGTTGGCAACATAGTCTTGATCCGTTACCGTGCATGTTGCCGTTTGGTTCGTGTTGTACCAGACGCCAGTGTTCGGTGAGTTGCAGGAAAAAGTGGGAGCTACAGTGTCAACGCCGAAGGTCACAAAGCGGAACGACGCCCAGTTCGCAGTTGGATCCGTAAGTTGCGAACCCTGCGGATTGAAGATTAGTTCTTCGGTCAGAGCGCAATCCGTCGTGAAGTAGTGCAGGTTGTAAATACCGTCTTGTGGAGGAGTTATGCTGACGGTCGGCGGAGAAAAGGAACTTGTGGTCGACGTCGAGCATAGCGGGTCGCCAAAATTTGGATTCGCGGTCGAATTAAACAGGGTTATATCTCCCGAAACCGGATAGGTAGTATCGGGCAACGGCATATTCGCTGGAGTGATGCCGTACGTCACACTGTACGCCGACGCCGCGACGAAGGTGTTGGACGGTGGATTTGCTGTCGACGGACTATAGCTTGCCGGGTTCGCGGTGAAGGTAAGTTGGGCGGTAGAACTGGGCGCAGGTACCCAGCCGTTCGCTTGATACGTCGCGTTCGTTATTGCCGTGGAGGGTAGTGGCATATTCACGACTGGGATGAGCAATGAGTTCTTGCCGGCGGTCGTGCCACCATGCGACGGATCTGCCGCTCCCATGAACTGAGTCAGGGTGTCGAGCGGGCACAAGTCGCCCGCTACACTGCCTGTCAGTTGGCAATTGCTGGCCGAGTAAACTGTTCCAGTCGTCGAAGTATTGGGCTCGAGCGGAGTACAGGGCGCGCTCTGTCCGGGCGCACACAGCCAGTTGTCACTTCCCATCAACATGCCCGGCCCAGTGTTCGATGCGCAAGCAGCACCCGACACTGCACTCAACGCGTTGCTGCAAGCATCCGCAGGAGGAGTTCCCACCGGACCGTACAGGAAGTTAAGCCCGTTAGTCGGGGCGTCCGGCGAGGCAAACTGGACGGCGTCAAAAAGACTTCTCGACATGCCCGCGATCGCAGGATCGCAATTGCTTCCGCTCGTGGATCCCGAGGCGGTGCACTGGATCAGGAAGCCTTTGCACATTGGATTGCCAAGAGAATCCAGTTCACCGGACATGCGCAAACAAACGGCAGGGGCGGCCGACGTGCCAGCGACGAGCTGAGAGAAGAGAGACTGGGGCACGCCGATATCAGTAACGGCCGGCACTGTTCCCGTAGGAGGAGGGTTCTGCGTGGTGCTATCGATCAACGAGATGTTCTGGCCCGGAGAGTTGGCAAAGGCATAGGTCTGCGTCAAGGATGAAGGATCGTTCGGCGTGATGGGATTCCCGGTGATCGTGCCTCCAGGTGTTATTCCCGCCGGGCTGCAACTGGTAACCAGGTGAAGTGTGGCCGCGCCCAGATAGCCACCCGCATCCTGCAGCTGCACAGTTACGGACTGAAGTTGGTTCGTGCTCGGAGTTCCAGGCGTGAGCAGGCTGGAAACGTTGACCGGGCTTACGCCGTATGTCGCAATAAAGCTGCCTAGCGGACCGCCGGTTTGTGGGTAGGTAGCGAGGTCCGGATTCTGTCCGACGTAGTTGCTCGCTGCATTCTCATAAGGAAACTTGAAACAGTTCGATGCCCCGGCAGGATAACCTGTGAATCCGTCGAAGTCGTTGTCCCCACCTGTGCAAACATCTGTGGTGGTCGTTGTGGATGCTCCAAGGGTATCGGCAAACTGAATGGTGTTGTCCTGGAAAACGTTTCCTGACCCGTCGGGTGTTGAAGATAGAGACGCAGTAACGCCAGCCGGACACGACAGATTAATGTTCGCGCTTTGCACGGTGTAGCCCGCTGAGGGTGGGTTCTGGGTCCACGTTACGTAGGAAATGAGGGAGCGATCGACGTCGATAGGACCAAAAAGCTTGATAGCGCCGTATGCACCATTCAGCGGAACAGTAATCAAGCTGGTTTGCGTGGAGGAATTAAAGCTAAGGGTTGCTGTTTCCAAGGTTCCCGCTGGTTGCGTGGAGGTGAACTGTACTCCAATCTGGCAGGTAGTGGGGGCGGTTTGCGGAGTTAAGCAGGTGTTACCGTTGAATGTGAAATCACTCGCATACGGGCCGCCAGTAATCGCGAAATTACTCAGCGTGGCTTGTCCGGTCCCGGTGACGTTTACAGTGACCAGATCTGTAATGGCCAGTGGGGGTGGCGTTCCGGTTGGGATCCCGAAAGAAAGGTCGCCCGGTGAGACCGACACCGTCTGTGCCAGCGAGTTTTGGGCAAGGCCCAACCCCAGAAAGACAAGAACAACAACAATCATTGTGCCGAACCTGCCTTGGAGCGATTTCATCTTGTTCTCCTTCGGGAATTCGTAATCTGGGGTTCGATAACCACGGCGGTGAAAGCCTACGCGGAACGAATCGCAAGGCCACTGGGACTGCCTAATATTAAGAACTAATTCTTTTAGCGTAGCCGCTTGGATTAGGGGGAGGGTGAAGCGATCCAATTGGCGCGGCCAGAGCGACCAAGACGGCGATTCTCTACTTCCTACAACCGGTTTGCCGCCCTGGCGTGGCACGGATAGGGGGTATGACGCGCCCTTTGTAGAACCAACCTCACCGAACTCGACGGCCCACAGCCCATTCATACTGCATTCTCAGGCCGGGAATGTCAACAAGAGAGACGGGTAGCAAGTGGGCTACTTTGAACAAACTAGTCCACTTGATAGGGTCGCAGTCGAACATCACCGAGGCCCGTAGGGGCTGAGAAGAGAGAGGGAGAGTGAGAGGAAGAATCGGATATCGCCACTGCTGTTTGGCTGACCCGACGATGCGTGGCGAAAAGTCCGAGAAATTTCGGACGTGGCTCCGCAGCCAAGTCAAACTTGCGAGCCCAGGGTTACATCCCACAGGGGTCAGATGCAACGTTCCGAGGCAGTCGTAATTTTCATGCGAAATTCACACTTGCTTCAACTTTCCGTAACTATGCGCACGTATGTTTGCTTGTTCCTGTTACCCGCTTGGAGCGACCTTGCACGTTCGCCCCTACGCGAATTCAGCGCTGCAATCCTGCCGGCGACTCTGTGCCGCCATAACTTTGAACCCCAACCAGCAATGGAGCTCTCGAAAAGGAATCTGGTAATGAGATCCGGATTACAGGTTCACAAGTTCATTTAGTCTGCTGCTCACTGACCACCTGCTTGTCTCTGTGATGGTGAGCGGACAAGCCCAGGTCTGAACGAGAAAAGGATGCCTTTGCCGCCGGTGGAAACTCAATGAAAGTGGGCAGGCTGCCCATGTACATTGGGTTTTGTCCCCCCGCAGATCGGTTTATGACAATCACCTCGACGACAAACAACTTCTTTCCATCGGCCGCAAAGCTAAGTCTGCTGACGACCCACTTGGTCATCACCGCATTGTTTGTTTTAGCGGGCATGCGGCAGTCGTCAGCTCAGAACGTTGTGTTAACCGGCGCGATCGGTGGTCGCGTCACTGACCAAAGCGGAGCAATCGTTCCGGGAGCGTCAGTCGCGGTGAGAAATCTTGCGACCGGACTGCAGCACTCCGCTGTTACAAATCATGCGGGACTTTATCAATTCGTGGCTCTGATGCCGGGAACGTATTCGGTTACGACGACTGGAAAGGGTTTTCACGATGTAGCGGCTCTGGTGCGAGTGTTGGTGGGAAACACTACATCGCAGGATGTCAGGCTGGAAGTGGGAACCAGCGGCGACACAGTAAAGGTTACGGGCACAATGGCACTCTTGCGGCCCGCGGAATCTTCGGCCAGCACCGTGCTTGACCGCTCCTTCATTGATGAGCTACCGCTTAATGGACGCCGCTACACCGATTTCACCGCGCTAACGCCCAACACCAGCTATGACGGCGATACCGGCCTGATAAGCATCGCGGGCCAGCAGGGCGGGGAAGACTCGGGGTACGCCAACGGAAATGGCTCCAATGCATTCACCGTCGACGGAACCAATGCTACCAACAACTACTTCGCCGACATTATCGGCCGTTACCGCATCCCGTATCTATATGGCGAGGACGCGATCCAGGAGTTTCAAGTTTCGGTGAGCCCTTACTCCGCCGTGTATGGTGGCGGAGCCGGATTCGTGAATGCCGTGACTCGTTCGGGGAGCAACACGTTCCACGGCAGTGCCTTCTATTACAACCGCAATTCCGCTACCGGAGCGAATGATGCTCTCGACGAAGCGGCAGGTTTTCCGAAACCACAGGACAATCTGCAGCAGTTCGGCGCCGGGGTGGGTGGGCCGATCCTCCGTAACCGTCTGTGGTTCTTCGTGGATTATGAGCAACAACTGCGGAATGATCCGATTTCCGTGATCAACCAGGCGCTGGTGAGCACACAACCGGGTTTCTTATCCTCTAACTTTGGAATCCCGGATAAGACTCCACTCCCGGCACCAAACGGACCTTTGCCTGTGCCTGGCGCCGACGTTGCACCGGATGCTAACAATCCGGTGTACCTGCAGCAAGTGTCCAATGTGATCAATGCATTGAATTCCAATCTGGGCAGCCGAGCAAGAAAGCGCAACGATTTGGTGCTTACGCCCCGGCTTGATTACCAGGCGAGTGCGCGGGACGGTTTGTTCCTCAGCTTGAACTTCAATCATTTCGATTCGCCCGGAGGCGTGATCACCGATCCTACCGTTGGGAACTATGGCCTGCAAACCCTGGCTAATTCCTCCGTGCATACGTTTGAAACCAGCTTAGGCTGGACGCACGCGTTCTCTTCGAGATTGTTAAGTGAGTTCCATGCAGGCACGTCGCAAGACAACGAAATCTCGACACCCACCGGTTTAGCTCCAAACATGCCCACGGTAATTCTGGATAGTCCAGCTTTTACTCTGGGGAATGCCGCGTTTTCTATCGGGAGAGTTTTTGAAAGACAGTACTCGCTTTCGGAGCGCATCGATTACGTAATCGGCAAACACACGTTGCAATTTGGTTTTGATTGGAGCCGCTCCTCGGATGCGGACACCAATGACGGCGGCGCTGACCCGAACGAGGCTGTCGATTTCGGGTCGCCACTCGGACTCTACGAATTTCCGAGTCTGCAAGCCTTCGCCCTCGGCCAATACATCAATTTCAGCCAGGCAGCCGGCGATCCGAGGTTTGCTTTTTCGGTGCCTTACTATGGGCTCTACGTGCAGGATACATTCCGTGCGTTTCGGCAGTTGACGCTGGAAATGGGCCTGCGCGAGGACTTTCAGGTCTATCCGCAGCCGGCAGAAAATCCGGCGTTTCCTCTTACCGGACAGTATCCGAACCAGTTTCGCCGCTTCGCTCCGCGCTTCGGATTTGCCTGGCAACCAGCATCGAAGACCGTAGTACGTGGAGGATTCGGGCAGTTCTATACGAACATGAACGGCCTGAACTATCGAAATGCGGTTGTCTCGAATGGCTTGGCTTCGCAGCAGTCGTCGGTAAGTGCAAGTTACACAGCAGGTCCCCCGAACCAGCAACTGCCGACGTTTCCCAATATCCTGCCCGTCAACTCTCCCCTGTTTGGCGCGTCCCCAGACATTTCCCTGGTTTCTCCGCAATTCAGGGTGCCATACATTCTGCAGGCGAGTTTGCAGATTGAGCGGGAGATTGCGGAGAACACAACTTTGACGGTCGGCACCATGTGGAATCACGGCGTGCACATCCTCTCCGGCAGCGCTTATGACCTAAACTTGAATCCGCTGCAAGGAACGACCGCGTACATCGTGTGTCCTGCCAACACTGCCGCACTGCCCTGCAACGGCCCCACCTACGTACTGCCGAACATGGACAGTGGCCTGCTGACGGAAGGCCGCATCAGCGGAAGCCTGGGCGAAATTAACGAACTGATCAGCCCGGCGCAGAATTATTACAACTCGTTCTTCGTCCAGTTGCAGCGGCGCATGTCGCGTGGACTTTCTTTGCAGGCTTCTTACACCTTCGCGAAGAGCATCATGCTCGACGGCATGGACTTCAGCAATCAGTTCGACTTCAGCAATACTCACGCACCTTCACTGCTTGACCAGCGAAATCGAATTAGCCTGGCTGCGGTATACCGCCCTGAACTGGAAAGGCTGACCACTTCCGACAAAGGACGCGTAGTTTTGTCAGGTTGGACGTTGAGCACCGTACTGGAGTTCTCCTCCGGACGTCCTTATGCGGGTTTGCTAAGTCCAGCGTGCACGACCGCAAGCAACTCCGGAAACCTGACGAACCTGGGTTGCGAACCTTTCGGGAACGACAACCTGAATGACACCGCCTTCAATCAGGACACGGCCAACACAGCGGGCGGAATCAACGGCGCTGGCCCAACGCCGGGAATCGGCCTGAATTCCTTTTATGGTCCATGGCTGGAGAGAATCGACTTTGGCCTGGCGCGCAGCTTCGAAATCCGCGAAGGCAAGGAACTGGAATTTCGCGCGCAGGCATTCAATCTGTTTAATCATCCCAACTACTACGTGCAGAACGGCGACGGCATCAACCAACTGCAATACAACCCGTTCGGCAGCAATTGCGGGGATGGCACATCAGTGAACCAGACCTGCTATCTGGTGCCGAATTCAGGTCCGGGCAATTTTGGTGCTTTACAGGAGATCAGTCCTAACGGTCTTCCCAGGGTATTGCAGTTCTCCATGAGATTTACGTTTTAGGGGTGGCTGATCGTGAGAATTCTGGTCATCGAAGACGAAGCCAAAACTGCCAAGTTCCTGCAGAAGGGACTGGGAGAGGCAGGGTTCGTCGTGGATGTTGCAGGGGATGGATTCGATGGGTTGCATCTCGCACAAGAATTACATTTTGACCTGCTGATTCTCGACGTGATGCTCCCGGGGCTGGATGGCTGGCAGGTTCTCACGCGTTTGCGCCACGACGGCCAGCGCGGGCTGGTGCTTTTCCTGACTGCTCGCGACGCCGTCCACGAGCGGGTACGAGGCTTCGAACTGGGTGCAGACGATTATCTGGTGAAGCCGTTTGCTTTTTCCGAATTGCTAGCGCGCGTACGTTCGCTGCTGCGCCGTGGGCCTTCACGCGCGCCGGAGACGCTTCGCTTGGGCGACCTTGAGATTGACTTGTTGCGCCAGCGTGCCACGCGCGCCGGTCAGCGATTGGAGCTGACTTCCAAAGAGTTCCTTCTTCTATCCCTGCTGGCGCGACGCTCGGGTGAAGTGTTATCGCGGACTCTGATCGCTGAAGCGGTCTGGGACATGAACTTCGACAGCGACACTAACGTGGTCGACGTCAATGTGCGAAGGCTGCGCAGCAAAGTGGACGATCCTTTCCCGTTCAAATTGATCCATACCGTTCGGGGCGCCGGTTATGTCCTGGAATCCAGTCAATAGCCTCGCGCCGGTCTCACGTTTGCGGGGAACTTTGGCCTTCCGGTTAACGGCGGGCTACGCGCTTGCAGGCTTATTTCTGGTGTTCCTTGCCACAGCCAGTCTTTACTTTGTGCTGGTGAGCGAACTGGAGAAAAGCACAGATCTGTTTCTCGCGGACAAGGTGCACGTACTACGCACCATGTTGCGGGAGAGGCCCGACGACTGGGATGCGCTGCGGGAGGAAGTTGAGCTGGAATCGGCCGCGCGACGGTACGAACAATTCTATATTCGCCTGTTGGATGAACGAAGCAAACCACTGCTGATGACTCCAGGCATGGCAGAACAATTAGACCTGGCGCGATTAGCCAGTCAAAGCCGGCCTGATCGCACTGTTCCGATGAAGGGCAGAGACGGCCAGCCTTTTCGCGTGACCAGTGCGTCGGTTCCGGTCGGTTTCCAGGCAGCGCAAACCGATACCATTCAGATTGCAGTCGATGTCTCGCAAAAAGAGCGATTGCTGGCTCGCTACCGGTTTTGGTTCTGGTCCATTTTGCTGGCGACTTTCGCCATTTTTCCATTGGTGGGATACCAGATTGCACGGCACGGGATTCGTCCGGTGGAAGAAATGGCGACGACCGCGCGCCACATCAGTTCGACGAACCTGCGGGAACGAATTCTGCCGGAAGGATATCCGTTCGAGCTGGCGTCCCTGGCCCGTACCTTCAACCAAATGCTGGATCGCCTGGAAGAGTCCTTCGAGCGCATTTCGAGATTCTCGGCGGACATTGCGCATGACCTGCGCACGCCGGTGAATAACATTCGCGGCGAAGCAGAGGTAGCTCTGGCCCGTGCGCGGAGTGCCGACGAATATCGCGATGTGGTGGAGTCCTGTCTCGAGGAAGCCGTGCGACTCTCGGATCTGATCGGCGACCTGCTATTTCTGGCACGCGCGGAAAGCCCGTTGACCCATTTGCGCCGGGAGCGGGTGGATGTGGGCGAACTGCTTAGCGGAGTGCGGGAATATTACGAAGCTTCGGCTGCCGACGGCGGAGTTTCTCTCACGACTATTGTCGGGAACCATCCGGTGATTGCCGAACTCGATCGTACGCTCTTGCAGAGGGCGGTGGGCAACCTGGTCTCGAATGCTTTAGCACACACGCCGCCGGGCGGAACGGTCGTGTTGGGGACGGACATTGATTTCTCGAACAAGGATTTCTCGAACAAGAATTTCTCGACACCGGATTCTTCCACCATTCGCATTGAAGTCTCCGACACGGGCGTGGGCATTCCAGCGGAAGCTCTGCCGAGAGTTTTCGATCGCTTCTTCCGTGTCGACTCTTCGCGATCCCAAGGCTCGGGAGGTACCGGCTTGGGGTTGGCGATCGTCCAGAGCATTGCGGTGCTTCACGGCGGTAATGTGGAGATTTCAAGCCAACCGGGACACGGTACTCGGGTCACGCTGCAGATGCCGGCGTCTTCCGCCTTCGCAAGATGACAAGAATGTAATGTTCGCGTCATGCGGGCGTCAGCCCTGCGCTGCGACCATGGGATCCCCTGGCTAGATCCAGGAGGAGGAGCATAATGTCCCCAAAGTCTAGCAATAAGTCTTCGATGAGGCGTCTGCCTCTAGTCGTCGGACTGTTGGTAGCGGCGCTGAGCGTTTCGGCGCTAGCGCAATCCACAGAGTTTCCGACCTACACACCTGGCGAGAACACAAGCGCAACCACGGGCCCGGAATTCACGGCGCCCTTGAGCAATCCATGGGTGGTCAGCGATGGCACAATCATCACCCCGGCCGGCACCCAGGTCTACCTCGGCACAACGACCCGGGCCAAGGCCATCGCACTTAATCCCACGGGCAACGGAACCGCCGCTGTACTTCAAATGGGCGCCCCACAGTCCGTCTCGATCTTCTGCGTCGCCACCGCCGGCTGCGATGGCGGAACCTACACGCAAGGCCAGGTCATGCAGAACTACATACCGACTCTTGGCAACCACAGCGGCAGCTCCATGGGCATCACCTATACACCGAATGGCGCGTACCTACTCTTTAGCGAAGACGGCGGCTACGGGCCGGCTTACGTTGCTATGGCCAGTGTCAATCCAACGACCGGCTTGCTCTCCAATTACGCTGAGATCAGCGTTCCGCTCGACGCCGACGGCGGCGGCAATCTGACCAACGTAACGTGTTATCCGTACAACGCTGCGTCGACGCCCCCCTCTGGCAGCCCTCCGGGGACCACGGGCAGCATTGAAATCCCCTGCGGCCAGACCGTCTCGCTTGTATCAGACGGTGCACCCACTTCCTATCCGATGGGCATCGCGGTCACGCCGAATGGCAATACTGCTTACGTGGTGCTGGACAACAATGACACGATCGCCAGCATCAACCTGACGGGAACCCCGGTAGAGGGTCCGGAGCTCCGCGTCGGTCAGGTTCCGAACAACATCGTGATCTCGCCGAGCGGCGCCACCGCCTACGTTGCCAACGAGGCTGGAAAGGTTCCTACCGCGAGCAACTTCCAGGGATATTCGAATGGCACGCCGGTCGTCGCCGTCTATCCGACGGGCGCGACGAGCGACGGCACGATTTCCGTCGTGAACCTGTCCACGTTCAAGGTCACCAAGACCATCACGGTCGGCCTGCACCCGACGGGTATGACCTTCTGGACCAAGGGGGGGACCACTTACCTGTTGGTCACTAATGCCTATGACGACACCATCTCGGTGATCAACACGACCACCAATGCGGTCTCGTCGACGATTAAGCTTGATCCCTTCCTTGCTGGGCTGGGGGTCACAGTGCCCAAAAACCTCGTCACTCTCGTGGGGCCAAACTCGATCGCCGTCGACAACTCAAACAATGCATACGTGGCGCTCTACAATGCCAATGCAGTTGCCGTAATCGACCTGAACACCTCCGTTGTTCAAGGCCTGATTCCGGTCGGCTACGCGCCGAGCTCGGTCGTGTTCGATTCGACGGACGGTGAGCTGCTCGTTGCCAACGACAAAGGCCTCGGCACCGACGGCTACGGCGTATCGCCGCCTCCTACGAATTCGTTCGAAAATTCGTACGCCAAAGAATTCGGCGTGTACTTTTTTAACACGCACCAGGACCTCGGCACCGCGAGCATCATTCCCATTGCGAGCTTGAACCTGCCGGCGATGACCACGCAGGTTCTATACAACAACCACTGGGATCTCACGGCAAATATCGAATCTGCCTCCGGTGGCAGCAAGACTGCTACGCCGGTTGCGATCCCGGCCAAGATCGGCTCGCCTTCGCTGATCAAACACGTCTTCCTGATCATCCGTGAAAACCGCACCTACGATCAGATCCTGGGCGACGTGACTGCCGGCAACGGCGACGCCTCCCTGGCAACCTTCGGAATCAACTCGACCTACACACCTTACCCCGTCGTAACACCCAACGCGCACGCGATCGTGCAGCGCTTCCCGCTGCTGGACAACTATTACAACCCGAGCCGCCAGTCGGCCGACGGTCACAACTGGATCACGCAGGCGATCGCTCCTTATTCCGACGACGTCCAGTCGCCAGACTGGCTACGCGACTACCCCTCCAACGGCGGCGACGCGATTGCCTACCAGAAGGCCGGCCACCTGTGGGATCAGGCTGCAAAGTACAAAGTCTCGTTCAAGAACTACGGCGAATACATCGAGTACAACTCGTTCCTGCAGCCGACCGGCTCGACCGCCGAGCCGCAGTGGATCGACTTCTACAACGACATCACCTGTTACGAGGCGGGCAACGAGCCCCAGCTCTACAACTACAACACGGTGGCATCGCACTCCCCGCTGCCGAACCTGATTAACAACACGTACCAGATCTACCCACAATTCGACTTGGGCATCCCCGACCAGTTCCGCTTCGATATCTGGAATGAGAACTTCCAGAGCGACGTCGCCGCAGGTACGGTTCCCCAGTTGGAGATGATGTGGATCAGCTCCGACCACACTGGCGGCCCGCCGAACGCGGCAGCCATGCAGGCCGACAACGATCTGGCTCTTGGCCGCTTTGTCGACGCCATCAGCCACAGCTCGATTTGGTCCTCTTCGGCGATCTTCGTCACCGAAGACGACGCGCAGACCGGCGTCGACCACGTCGACGGTCACCGTAGCCCTGGCTATATCATTAGCCCCTACGTCATCCAGAGTACGGGTGGTTCGACCTACGCAGACAGCACCTTCTACACGCAGGTCAACATGACTCGCACGATTGAGCAGATTCTCGGCATTGAGCCCATGAACCAGAACGACCTCGTGGCCTCGCCGATGAGCACGGTCTTCCTCGATAACCCCCCGGCGGACAACTTCCTGCCGTGGACCCACGTGGCAGCGGGAGTGCCGCTGACCTATGGTGTTAGCCAGAGTCCAACCCAGACCCTCCCGGCCTCGTGTTCTGCGACGCCCGCGGCGGCCCCTGCGGTCAAGGCTCAGTCCATCCGGACCGAGAGCCCTGCGGTTAAGGCTCTGAGAGCTGGATGGATGAAGAAGAAGGCCGAGGTCTTCGCTGGCAATTACCACAGGCCAGACGTCGAAGACTCGGACACCGTCAACCACCTGAACTGGTACGAATCCACCTCGTTCACTCGCCCCTACCCCGGCGAGAGCAAAGTTCGCCCCGCGAGCGACTTCAACAGACCGGCGCCCGCGAAGGCCGACGACGACGACTAGAACGCGTTCCAACTGTAACGGCCCTCTCCCCTGCGGGAGAGGGCTTTTTTGTTCGTATCCGGATACTGTTTAGGCGTGACTGCAGTCATCGGCTGGAGGGGCCAAGATAAGCGTCCCAGCTATGACGATGACTAAGAGGCGCCGGAGTTGCGCGAAGGTTCGCGGATCGTTCCAATCGCTACTATGCTGGATCTCTGCCAACATCTCGAATTCGAGTACACGTCCCGGCGCACGGAAACTTGTTAGTCCCGGTGTGTGCGGGTTGCTGAACTCCTATAAAAATTCACGCAAAAGACGATTGGGATGATTCGATCTTGCCGCCTCCATCTTCGACTCTCCGGCACTACTGATTTTGAAGTTTTACGCTCCTTTAATACCCGACCGCTAGAATGCCAGAAACCTACAACAAACATGAGGTGTGCCATGGACCAAGCCAGTTCTTTCGATCACGTCGTCGCCATCCTGGGTATCCGACCCGACCAATACAAAGATTCCCTGCCATTGAAAGAATGGGTCCAGAAGAATAAGGACCAGAAGTATGTGCCGACCGAACTGCTGAAGTATTGGGGGCTGGAGGACGACGAGGCTGCCTGAAAGCCGGGCAATCTGGCTTTGCTAACCGCCTGCAGAAAAATGCAACCGAGAGCGGGCTGCAGCGCTACAGGACGGCGCTATGGTCCGGTGCGAGCGCAGGCCACGTCGGCAGTCCCGCCTCTTACGGTTCGATCATGCCGCTGCGCGTCGGCCAGCTACCCCGAAGGAGTTACGCATCCACCAGTCATCCGGGGTAGAAGAAAAACACTACATCTCGTGACGCGCCACGCGGAGCAACCTGCGAGAGTAGGGATCATGGCCCTTTTACTTTCCTACGAAAAGATTTTCGGCGCCCGGAGATTGTGCTTGGTTTGCTTCTCCTGGTTAGTTTGCTGGCACATACGCACAATTGGACTGGTGAGCGGGTTCTTCCGATGACATTCGGACTGGCGACCGGCGCCCTGATGAAATTCCTGCGTGTCAACGAGTCGCGGTGAAATGAACAAAGCCATGAAAGCAGCGAGGATTCATCAATTCGGTCCGCCAGATGTGATCGTGATCGACGAGCTGCCGCGTCCAACACCGGGCCCAGGTGAGTTGCAGGTACGGGTTGCTGCCGCCGGGGTTGGGCCTTGGGATGCGCTCATCCGAGAACACAAGAGCGTCGTCGAATCACCGCTGCCACTCACTCTTGGGTCCGACGTGTGCGGAGTAATCGAAGCCGTCGGAGCGGGAGTCACGGATTTTGAGTTGGGTGAAGAAGTTTACGGGGTTACCAACCAACAATTTATCGGTGCTTACGCGGAGTATGCGCTGGCGTCAGCCGAGATGGTGGCCCGAAAGCCGAAATCGCTGAGCTCTCTGGAGGCTGCTTCGGCGCCAGTCGTAGCGGTCACTGCCTGGCAGATGTTGTTCGAGCATGCCGAAGCGAAAACCGGACAAACGATTCTTATCCATGGAGCGGCGGGCAACGTGGGCGCATATGCCGTGCAACTCGCGAAGAATGCAGGCTTGAAGATCTTCGCAACTGCGGGGCCCTCCGATCTCGAGTATGTACGACGTTTGGGCGCTGAGCAAATTGTGAACTACAAGACGACAAAGTTCGAGGATGTTGTGCCGCCTGTCGACGTGGTGATCGACACGGTTGGAGGAGATACGCGGGAGCGATCGTTTAGCGTTTTGAAGCAGGGCGGGATCCTCGTGTCGGTTGTGTCGCCGTTTTCTGAAACACCGCAACATCGCGACGTTCGCTCCGTCTTCTTCATTGTAGAGGTGACCAAAGCCCGTCTGGATACGATCTCGAAGTTGTTTGAAGGCGGGGAACTGATTTCTCAGGTGGGCACGACAGTACCACTCGAGGAAGCGTGCATGGCGCATGAAATGCTCGCGGGTGCGCCGCACAAGCGAGGCAAAATCGTCCTGAGGGTAACGGACGCGACCTAGAGTTCTCCCGGCGTCAGTTGGTTTCGCCGTTTTAGCGGATTCAAAAAGAGTTACTCATTCGGAGGAGCTAGTTGGTTGGTAAGTGCGCTAATCCCTCGTGCTCCGCTCCATTCCGGCGGCTCGGACACGGTAAGCTGTTTGTTTTTGAGGCCGCTAGTTTCCCGAGAATATCGCGAAATATCTCTACCTCGGGAAGCACGAAGGCTGGCGGTACTCCGTTGTTTTTGTGGCTTTGCGAGACCTGCAGTTTGACCAGCACGCTAGGCCTCGACGGCTCGGGGCATCCGATTATTCAAAGCCTTTCGCGACAGGTCGAAATTACTATCGTGGAAAGTACGATGCTGAATCGCGAAGACCTTTTTGGGTCGGGTTGAATATCCAGGCGGGTTCTATCGGCGGCATACGCTCAGTCCCGAGGAATGATCCGAAGGTTTCACGGATCTCTGCGCTCACCCCGCAGGTCGCTTCCGGATCAGGTCAGCGTCGCGTGTGGAGCATCTAACACTCGCAACTTTCGTTCGATGCACATGCTGGCCAACGAATATTTGAATTTCGCTCCACAGTCGCAACACACCCGGTAAGTTCGCCCGTCGATGCTGAAGACGCGGCTCAGATGACCGTGGTGGCAACCAAACACGAAGTCGAGAATGTCAATCAGCCTCTCCATAAAAGACTCCTTCTTCTCTCGCGACTCTTGTCACCTATTGCGTGTGATCCACTTTCACACGACGCCGCTGGGAACGCATCACGAGATGCAGTACTTTTTTCGTGCCCCAGAAGGCCTGCGAATCCGTACCACCTTCGGGTAGGAGCAATAAGTCACGCGGTCATCCAGTCTTGCCGTCTGCCGTGCTCGAATTGCTCCTGGCATTGAATACAGTGCCTGGTCCAAGGGACAGCCTGTAGCCGTTCGAGGCCGATCGCACCCTCACAGCTGGCGCAAATTCCAAAACTACCATCGCGAATGCGCTCCAGTGCGCGCTGGACCAGACGTAACTGGTTGCGGTTCCGGCTACTGTCGGCAAACATGGACTCCTTGGAAGAGTTGAAGCACGAGATATCCACCGCATCCTGAGGTCCAAGATCGGCGAATTCTCGAATTTCCTTTTCCGCTTTTTCAATTAGTTCCTGCAACTTGTTCTGCAGTTCGCGCAGACCGCTGTTGAACTGCAAAAGGATGGGGCTATCAAACGGAAATTGAGGTGACATATTCTTTCCCTCGAAATGGAATGGCTAGAGCCTGCGAACAAAAGCGCACTACAAAATTCTCTACTGTTGTTGTGTCACGCGATGGCATGCGCAGGTTCACTGACGAAGTACTTTCACAGATTGCTCGCGGAAACACATTACGAGATGCAGTATTTTTTTTCTACCACGGGAGTTTTGTGGAGGGGTACCTCGTTCGGGTTAGCGGCACATGGATGCTTCTAACGATGAGGAAGGGCTAGCGGGTGATTTTCTCGTCGCTCGCATTCTGAACAGTAGACGCAAGAATCGGCCTCGTTGCGAGTTGCCAAGGCCAAGGAATTGAGCGATTACCTGGAAGTATTTCCCGGAAGCGAGCCTACAGTTGAATAATGCCACGCCGGGCGGCGATGGTGACAGCATGCGTGCGGTCGCTTGCGCCAAGCTTCTCCATGATGTGTTTCATGTGCGCTTTTACAGTCTCCTCCGCGATGAAGAGTGTGTCTGCTATGTCACGATTGCGATTTCCGCCCGCGGTCTGCCTCAAAACATCAACTTCACGATCTGTCAGTTTCTCATCACCGAGGTGTTCAGCCATGGTGGCGGCAATTTCCGCGGGCACACACTTGCTGCCCGCATGAACTTGTCGGATGACGTCTGCTATCTCTCTCGGCGGCATGTTCTTAAGAATGTAGGAACGAGCGCCGGCCTGAAGGGCGTGTTGAACCGGGCCATCGCCCTCAAACGTCGTCATAATAATGATACGAGCGTCCGGGTATTGGGCCTGGATGGCCATCATCGCGTCGATTCCGCTCATGTCTGGCAATCTCAGGTCCATCAGGGTGACGTCCGGTCGAAGTTTTCGGAACTGTTGGATTGCATCGCGGCAATTCGAAGCTTGTCCAACGAGGAGCATGTCTGGCTGGCTCTGGATTACGGCCGCTAACCCCTCCAGGAGCAAAGGATGATCATCGACGGTCAGGATATGGATCTGGGCTGGCGTTGTCATTTCGATCTCCCTGCAAACCAATGGTTCGTGTTTTCCTGCTTCAGGCTGCCGCACATTCCAATTGGCGATGGTTTGTCTCTGACGCGAATGCAATGTGAGCCGGTATCGACAATTCGACTTCCGTTCCCGCTTCAACTCGACTTAACAACTTGAGTTTCGCGCCCATTCGTTGCGCAAGATCCCGAATTTCGGTAAGGCCCTGATGACTACACTCCGACCGCAGCAATTCGGGCGTTATGCCTTTCCCATCGTCACGCACAGAAATGCGGAATTGCCTTGGGGCGTACTCGAGATCGACCTCGACGCGGGCGGCCCCGGAGTGGAGGAATGCGTTGACCAAAGCCTCCCGCCCAATGCGATAGGCTTCGTCTCGTATTATCGGATCGAGCGCTCGGGATTTACCTCGGATGACCATGCGGAAAACCATCCGTGATCCGAGACGCACCTCTTGACGAATGCGTGAGAAGGCAATTTCCAGGTCGTTATCCGCATCGGCGGACCTATCCTGAGCGATACCCTCAGACCCACGGGGAATCTGCTGGAAATGAGCACTTAGTTGTGGGCCGTCTTGGCAAAAACCATTCAAATTCATGGCGATGACTCCCGGATCTCGGTTTGGTTTGGCGTCAGTTAGCCAGTTGTTGATCTCGTTTTTTTTCGCGGTCAACCCAGACGCGTATGTAGCCTGGGCAATTTTCGAGCGCGATGCTGTCCGCCTCGCAGCTTGCCAAAAACTTCACCGCATCCCGATCGATGAGCGTAACTTCTTCTAAATCAAGAGCAAAGCGGCGACCGGTTTCTTCCAAACTGAAAAGTCGCTGCAACTCGGCGATGTCTTCGATCCCGACTCGACCCGTCAAGGCGAAGACGATTCCTTCATTTAATAAGCGCTGGATCCTTAGCATCGGCTCTCTTCTCGGTGGTCGCCAACTACAAGGGCACCGGGATTGCCATTCGCAACCAGTTGAAAAGTAAGGAAACCTGTGGAAATTCGGAGTCGCGAAGTTCGCGAAGTTCGCGAATTCACGAATTTTTCGCGAAAAAATCGCGGCGAGAAACCGATTCGAGAGCCTTCTATGCGCTTTTGAACCGATATTTATTGATCTTGAGGGTCCGGATCTTGGATTCCAGGGTGGAAGCGGGCATGCCCAGTTGAGCTGCCGCGCCCGAGGGTCCCGAGACGCGGCCGCCGGCTTGTGCCAGCGCCGCCTCGATTATTTCTCTCTCTTGAGCAGCTGATCGTCGGCTAGGAGCCTTGACTTCGCGTTCTTCTTCCCGCAGGGATGACACCGAGTGAGAGAACCAGCCTTGGTCCACCGAAAACGTTTCGGTCTCACAGACTACGACGGAACGCTCGATCACGTTCTGGAGTTCGCGGATATTTCCCGGCCAGGAATACGACTGCAATAGCTCCAACGTTTTCTTTTCTATGGTCCGTATTCTCTTTCCAGCCTTTCTTGAATAGCGATTGATGAAGTACTCCACCAAGAGAGGAATGTCCTCTTTTCGCTCGCGGAGGGGTGGAATCTGCATAGGGATTACATTCAGCCGATAAAACAGGTCGCTTCGAAACGCACCCGAGGCAATCGCCGCTTGCAAGTCGCGATTGGTCGCCGCAATCACCCGCACGTCCGTGCGAATGGTTTGGTTGCCCCCAACTCGTTCAAACTCCCGCTCTTGCAAAACGCGCAGCAATGCGATCTGAGTCTCCATGGGGAGTTCCCCGACCTCATCCAGGAAGATTGTGCCTCCTTCGGCAAGCTCAAACCGGCCGAGGCGCCGCTGCAGCGCACCGGTGAAAGCTCCCTTCTCGTGACCGAACAACTCTGAGGTGATTAACGACGAGGGAGTAGCCGCACAATTCACCGTGACAAATGCCCGGGAAGAGCGCCGGGACCGCTTGTGGATGGCTCGCGCGATGAGTTCTTTTCCGGTGCCCGTTTCACCGGTGATAAGAGCCGTGGCATCCGAAGGCGCGATCTTGCTGACACGCGCGAGGAGGGATTGTAGTCCTGGTGAATCACCGACAATCTCCTCAAACATCGATGCCTTGTCGACCTCATCGCGGAGGGCAATGTTTTCCTTGTAAAGCTGATCGCGCAGAGTTCTGATTTCTTCGAAAGCCTTCTTCAATGCTTCGTGGGCATTCCGTTGTTCGGTGACATCCACCACGGTTCCGACAAACTCAACGACCTTGCCATTTTCATCGGTGACCGCGTGAGCAACGCTGTGAACATGCTTGATTGAGTTGTCGGGAAGAACCAGACGAAAGTTGGATTCCCCATCGCGGCCCGCGAGAAGATCAGCGCTTGCTGCCTCCACGGCTGGCAGATCGTCGGGATGAACCCGCTGCTGGAAAAGTTCTCTGGTGGGGATGGTCGCTGGGTCGAAGCCGTAAATTCGAAATGCTTCCTCCGACCAGTAAACACTATTGGTGACAAAGTTCCATGCCCAGCTTCCCGAATGGCTGAGCCTCTGTGCCTCCGCTAAGCGGGACTCGCTGTCTCGCAGAGCCTCCTCTGCGCGCTTGCTATCCTCAATGTCGGTGGCCGTTCCGTACCACTTGACGATCTCTCCGCGCTCGTCGCGAAGAGGGACGCCTCGATGCAGGAACCAGCGGCATTGCCCATCCGCAGATCTTTTCAGGCGTGCTTCATTTTCGAACCGCTTCCCGGTAGCCAACGACTCGCGCCACTTTTCAACGTGGATAGCAATGTCTGCAGGATGCAGCGCCATCTTCCAGCCGGCGCCCGATGTGTCCTGCAATGATATCCCGGTGTATTCCTGCCAACGCTGATTCGCGAAATCGTTGGCCCCGTCGGGGAGCGCGGTCCATGCCATGATGGGAATCGTTTCGATCACATCGCGAAGGCGCTGTTCACTTTTCCGCAAAGTCTCTTCGGCCCGCTTGCGGTCGGTGATGTCCTCATGTATGGCGATGACGCGTTTAGGGCGCCCTTCACAGTCACGCAAGAGAGTAAAAACGACATTTGCCCACACGGACCTGCCATCTTTGAGGACAAGATGCTTTTCGTGCCGAAGAGTCTCATGCTTCCCTTCGCAAAGTTCACGGTACAGAATGGCGTCCGCTTCTCGGTCCTCTTCGCAGGTCAATTCGTCGTACGTCTCAATCCGTCCGAGTTCGTCCTGGGTGCGGCCAAGCATCCTCTGCAGAGCGCGGTTGTTCTCAATCGGTCCGCCGGATACGAGATCGATCAAAGCGATGCCCGTACCTGCCTCATCGAAGATGGTTCGAAAACGCTGCTCGCTTTCTCGGAGTAAAGACTCCGCCTGCTTGCGAGCGCTGATGTCGCGGATCGCGCTTGAGACTAACGTACCGTCTTCCGTTTCGAGCGGGCTCAGGCTAATCTCCACCGGGAATTCATGACCGTCCTTGTGCAATCCGTATAATTCCAGCCCTGCGCCCATCGGACGTACTCGAGGCTCGCTAAAAAAGCGCGCTCGGCTTTGAGGGTGTTGACTGCGGAAGCGCTCGGGCACCAGCACCTCAATTTGCCGGTTCAGCAGTTCCTCGCGGCGGTATCCGAACATTCTCTCTACCTGGGCGTTGATCAATACAATCTTGCCTTCCCGATTCACCACCACCATCGCGTCCGGGGCCGCTTCCAGCAACTCGCGGAACTTGGCTTCCGCCTTCTTGCGGGCGGTGATGTCCGTGGAAATGCCGCTGGCGCGGTACGGCTTGCCGTACTCGTTGAGACTGAGGACTCCGCGCTCGTGAATCCAGCGGATTTCGCCGTTTGGGTGGACGATGCGAAACTCAACGTCCCGATAACTGACATTTTCACCAGCTATCCAGCGGGAGAAAATGTCGATCACACGGGCGCGGTCGTCGGGATGAATCCTCTCCGTCCATAGACGCGGATTCCCAGAGAGATCTGAGACGGGGAAGCCCCAAATGCGTTCAAAGCTTGGGCTCGTATACAGCGGTCTTTCTGGATCCAAGCCAGTGATCCACATGACCTCAGGAAGGGCATCTGCCATGTGGCGAAAACGCTCTTCGCTTTCCTGCAACGCTTCTTCAGCGCGCCGTCGCTCAATCGCGATGACGGCAATGTGTCCCGCCGCTTCAATCAATTGAAGATCGCTGCCGTCGGGGCTTCTGGGCTCCGCGTAGTACATTGCGAAGGTGCCAAGCACCTCGTTATTTTTCGAAATAAGTGGCTGCGACCAGGACGCACGCAGTCCATGGCTTAAGGCGAGGTCGCGATAATCGATCCATAAAGGGTCGGTGGCGATATCCGAGGTGATCACGCGCTTCTTGCGGAATGCTGCCGTTCCGCACGAGCCTGCCCTTGGACCGATCGCCCCGCCAGCAATGGCCTGACTCCAGCCTTTGGGCGCTTTGGGCCCTGCTGCCGGCCACAACCTCTTCCCTTCGGTATCTGTCAGCAGAACCGACGAGATGACCCCAGGAGACTGAGCATCGATGGCACTACACAAATCTTCCAAAATAGCGCTGAGACTCGCACCACTGGCGATCATCTCCAGCGAGCGCTTTTCTGCAGCTAAGAGGGATTCCGCATGCTTGCGCTCGGTGATGTCGGTTACTGCTCCCACAAATTCAAAGTTGCCGGTTTTGTCCTTGGACGGACGTCCCACGACTTGCAAGTATTTTACGGATCCATCCGGCATCAGCAGCCGATGTTCAAGATCAAACTCCGTCCTGTCGCGCGAAACACGCTCGAGTAGTTCTTGCAAAGCGGGTCTGTCGTCCGGGTGAGTGCGTTGGCGCACACGTTCCAATGTTGGGATGGAGGTAACTTCGAAACCGAATATGCGGAAGGTTTCCTCGGACCAATAAATCTCGCCGCTTGAAACATGCCAGCCGAAACTGCCTGTGTGGCTTAACCTCTGTGCTTCCGCTAAGTAAGCTTCGTTCCGGCGTAGCGCCTGCTCGGCCGTCTTGCGGTCATCAATATTAGTAAACAACTCGTACCAACGGACGATCCGACCGTCTGCGTCCCGCAGCGGGAGTCCGCGCACGTGAAACCAACGGTATGTGCCATCGGCGCGGCGGATTCGGTGCTCATCGTCGTAGGGTTGCCCGGTCTCGACGGATCGCTTCCACGCCGCTCTTACGCGGGCGAGGTCATCCGGATGGACGACATCGTTGGTGGCCCAAGCTTTCAGTTCCTCAAGGGTCTTGCCGAAATATTCCAGGAGTCGATGGTTGACCAGTTCCAGCTCACCCGCCGCCGTCTGCACCGCGATGAGGCCCGGAATGGATTCAAAAATGAGCCGGAACCTCTTTTCGCTCGTGCGTAAAGCCTCCTCAGCCCGTCTGCGCTCGGCTCGCTCCTCACCCTCCCGCACGGCTCGCTGCACCGAGGGCAGGATTCTCGAAAGGCGTGTTTTGAAGACATAATCCGTTGCCCCCATCTTGAGCGCCTCAATGGCCACTTCTTCGCCCAGAGTTCCGGAAACGAAGATGAACGGCACGTCAGGGCGGATTTCTTTGGCAATTTTCAACGCAGAAATGCCGTCGAAAGAGGGAAGGGTATAGTCCGCGAGGATCAAATCAAAACTACTTTGCTTCAGAGAGGCGGAGAACTCGGGTTCCGCTTCAACACGAGCGATATGACAGGGGACGCCTTCGGCTTCCAGGGTTGCCTGAAGAAGCTCTGCGTCCTTGGGGTCGTCTTCAAGATGAAGAATTTTGATAGGAGAAATCACGGTTGTGTCGATCAGATTCAAATACGATACATACCGCTATTTTTTCTTTATGCTGCCGGGCGGGGCTTCGTTGATAATAGCCCAGAAAACGCCAAGCTCTTTGATGGCATTCACAAATTCGTGGAAATCCACAGGCTTTACCACGTAGGCGTTTACGCCAAGTTTGTAGCTCGCCACCATGTCCCGTTCCTCTCGCGAAGATGTGAGTACGACCACGGGAATCATTCTCAACTTCTCATCCGATTTAAGTTGCTGCAGCACTTCCAGTCCGTCGACCTTGGGCAATTTTAAGTCCAGCAACAGGACAGCAGGATTCCCATTGGCACGCGTCTGGAACTTTCCTCGGTGATAGAGATAATCCAAGGCCTCCTCGCCGTCGTGGGTAACGATAACCTCGTTGCTGAGGTTGTATTCCTCGAGTGCAGTTAAGGTGAGTTCCACATCCTTGGGGTCGTCCTCAACCATCAAGATGCGTCCCAATAATTCCATAATGTTTATCTCCTCTGGCTCGGAACTGAGAAAAAGAAGGTTGCACCTTTGTCCACGAACCCCTCAGCCCAGACCTCACCACCGTGACGACGAATAATGCGCTGAACTGTGGCCAGCCCGATCCCTGTGCCTTCAAACTCTTCGGGGCGGTGAAGACGCTGGAACACGCCGAATAGTTTATTTGCATATTTCATATCGAAGCCAACTCCATTATCTCGAATAAAAATCACGATCCTGCCGTTTTGTTTCTCGGCGCACCCCACTTCGACCTCGGGTTGTGGACGCGGGCGCGTGAATTTTATCGCATTGGAAAGAAGATTGACGAGCGCAAGCTTAAGCATCGAACGATCGCCGTAGAGATTGGGCAGCGGGCCGAGTTTCCACGTAATATTGCGCCCTTCCGCCTCCTGAGCTACTTCGCTCCGAACCTCGTTTATCAGTTCTTCCAAATTAACGATGCTCTCCCGGGCTTCGGCGCGCCCTATCCGTGAAAAGGCGAGGAGGTCATCGATCAGAGTCCCCATCCGCTTTGCCGATTCCAGGATCGTCGTCATGTACCGGCGGCCCTTGTCATCCACCACTGAAGAAGCATTCTTCTGAAGTAGCTCGGTAAAGCCGACCATATGGCGAAGCGGGGCGCGCAGATCATGCGATATGGAATACGCGAATGCTTCCAGCTCCTTATTGATGGCCTCCAGCTCAATGGTTCGTTTTCCGAGTTCCTGGTTGAGCTGGCGCACTTCTTCTTCGCCTCGTTTACGCTGGGTGATGTCGTTGTTAGTTTCCAGGATCGCGATCGGGATCCTTTGCTCGTTTCGTTGCAAGGACCATCGGCTGGCCACTACCACTCGGGTTCCATCAGACTTAGTTTTCTCGAGTTCGCCCTCCCAGCGGCCGTTCCGCAGCAGATCGGCGGCCATGTCGTCGAGCGGTGCCGGAAAAACGGTCCGCAAGAGATCGTGAGAGCGCTTTCCGATCGCTTCCTCGGCCCTCCACCCGTAAAGTTCCTGAGCGCCGCGATTCCAGTATGTGATGACGTCGCTCATGTCGCGGACAAAAATTGTGTCATGTGTGAGATTAAGCAGGCTGGCCTGTTGCGTTCGCATGGCCACTTCTTGTTCGAGTTCGTCGCGGGATTGTAGAAGGTCCCGTTCGACGCGCCGGCGGACAGCGCTGAACCAGGTCAAAAGCAACGCGAATAGGATGAAAACGAAGTAGTACGGGAGCTCTGATCTGCTGACATAAAAACTGTAAACGGGCTCGGTAAAGAAAAAATCGAAAGCCAAACTGGAGAGTACGACTGCAAGAATCCCAGGGCCGACTCCGGCATACCAGACCGTTACGACGATGGCCAACAGGAAGAGGGGGAATTCTACGTCGTGAAAGTGCGAGCGTTCGAGAAGAAGACCGATCCCGAGACCAATCACAACGGACAAAATTGCAAGACCGTAGCGCTGAATTACCGACGGGATCTTCGGCGATGATAGTTTCCACCGCGGCATAGGACAGTCGCGACGATGATTGGAAGATCATCATAACCCATTGCATATTGTTCCGCTTACCTCCCCTGCGGCTGTCAGTAAGGGCGGGCAAGCCATCCCTCCCTGCGCCCTACCACAAAAGAGGTATCTCTTGCGCAGCCTTCAGTGGTAGTAAAAAAACCCTGCATCTCGTGATGTCTTTATTTCGTCCGTGTCGCACATTGTCTCAAGCGAGGACATCAGTTTAGCTTGCGCTGTAGAGTCAGATTTCACCAGCGCATAGTCCACCGAGAACAATCACAGGCCGGAACCACCCACCGGAGCAAAAACGACAATGTTGCGGGCATGAAGTGGGTGCGGGTATTCCGCATCCCGAAGTCCGAAATCGGTATTCCAGCCGGGAAAGGTCATTACTATGTCGGAAAAAGTGGCAGACGCCCTGTGGACCATGTTAGAGAAGGCGGGAGTCAAACGTTGCTATGGCATCGTTGGGGATGCTCTTAATCCTGTGAACGACGCTTTACGTCGCAACGGCAAGATCGAGTTGGTTCATGTGAGACATGAAGAATACGGAGTTTTCGCCGCTGTCGCAGAGGCTTATCTGAGCGGCAATCCCGTAGCGGTGTGTGGCACCGCCGGCCCCGGCGTCGTCCATCTGTTCAACGGGCTGATGGATGCGCGTAAGGAGGGAGCGCCAATCATCGCCATTGCGGGCGATGTCGAGACCAACGTCTTAGACACAGCCGCGCTTGAAGAACTTAATCCCTACAAGTTCTTCGAGACTGCCTCCCTCTATACCGCACGCGTCGTTAATCCCGAGCAGGCGCTCACCGTCTTCAGCACAGCCATTCGTACGGCGCTCCTGGAAAAAGGCCCGACAGTAATTTCGCTTCCGGGCGATATCGCCTCGGCTGATATGCCCGATGCGAACAAGCGCTCGACCGAGATCACGATTCCGTGTACGCCCATGTTGCGCCCTTCCGACGCCGACCTTGGTCGGCTCGTAGAGATGATCAACGACGCGAAAACAGTTGCCATCTTCGGCGGCGACGGCTGCAGGGATGCTCGCGACGAGGTGCTGCAATTAGCGGACAGACTAAAGGCGCCTGTCGGGTACGCCTTTCGCGGCAAGCAGTGGCTGGAACACCGCAATCCTAACGCAGTGGGCATGACCGGCTTGCTCGGTTATGGCGGAGCCTATCGCGCAATTAATGAAGCCGAGCTCTTGCTCCTGCTCGGGACGGATTTTCCGTTTTCTGAATTTCTGCCCGGTGAGGGTGTGAAGAAAGCCCAGATCGATAAGAACCCCAAGCACATAGGCCGCCGCACGGCGGTTGATCTTGGGCTGGTTGGCGACGTCAAAACAACCGTCGCTGCATTGCTTGATAACGTCACTGAGAAAACCGATCGCCGCTTTCTCGACAAGCAGCTCGCGGAGACCAATTCTTTCCGTGATTTATTGCAGCATTACGTTGACAAAGGACCTGACATCAAGCCCATCCGTCCGGAGTTCCTAGCCGCGACTCTGAATGACGTGGCTTCCGACGATGCGATGTTTTTTGCCGACACCGGCACGGCAGTAATTTGGCTCGCAAGGTATATCGGGGGCGGCAGAGATCGCAGACTCTTCGGTTCGTTTTCATGGGCGTCCATGGCCAATGCCGCGCCCAATGCGTTCGGTGCGCAGTTGGCCTACCCTGGCCGTCAAACGATCGCTCTATGCGGCGACGGGGGCTACACGATGCTTGCCCTGGGCGACCTGTTGACGCAAGTGGAGCGAAAGACTCCGGTCGTCCAAATCATCCTGAATAACGACTCCCTGGACTTCGTCAAGATCGAGCAGCAAGAGGCCGGCTTTGTCCCTTTCGGAGTTGACTTCAAGAATCCAAACTTCGCCAAGGTCGCAGGAGCAATGGGCGCGAAGGGTATCCGCATCGAGGAGCCCGGTGATGTTCGGGAGGCGCTCGCCGAGGCACTCGCATACGAGGGCGGTCCGGTCGTTGTCGACGCCGTCGTAGATCCGTTTGCCCTCTCGCTGCCGTCGCATGTGCCCTTTCACGCGGCCAAAGGCTTTACCCTGAGCCTCGCCAAGCAGGTGCTCTCCGGCCGCATGGACTCGGTGATTAAGACAATGGAACGCAACGTTCGCCTGGTTTGAATGCCTGAACGGGCGCGAACTAGTGAAGGAAGTGGATTCAGCAACTGCTAAGAAATAGTCGAGAGACCTGATAAGTCGATCCTGGCGTGAAGGCACGCAGCCGAGGAAGAATATGAACACGCTTCTGAAGTACAAAGTATGGATAGGCGGGGCGGGTTGTTTGCTCGTCATCGGCCTGATTGTTGGAGCGATATACCCGAAGCACGTATCGGGAGCACAGCCCGCCCTGGTGCCAGAGGTTGAGGTGGTGCAGGTCGAGCAGAAGGAAGTCCCGATTTACGGCGAATGGATCGGAACCCTCGACGGATTTACAAATGCTGACGTCAAAGCACAGGTCACGGGCTACCTGCTGCGACAGGCCTATCAAGAAGGCTCATTCGTCAAAAAGGGCCAGTTGCTTTTTGAAATCGATCCACGGCCTTTTCAAGCCGTGCTCGATCAGGCCGAAGGACAATTAGCGCAGGCCAGAGCGCAGCTTGCCACTGCGCAAGCCATTCAAGTCAGAACTCAGCTCGATGTGGAGAAGTACACTCCACTGGCCAAACAGCAAGCAGCCAGCCAGCAAGATCTCGACAACTCCGTTCAGAACAACTTAGCCGCCAAGGCCACGGTGCAGACGGCGCAGGCTCTAATCAAAACAGATGAGGCTGCGGTCGAAACTGCCAGCATCAACCTTGATTTCACACGGCTCGTAGCGCCAATCGACGGGATCGCGGGGCAGGCTCAGCTGCAGGTCGGCGCTCTGGTCGATCTGAGCAGCGCACCAGTCACCTCCGTTTCCACCGTTGACCCTATCAAGGTGTTTTTCGAAGTCGGCGAGCCGCAATATCTGGCATGGAGGGACCGCTACCCGACCGACGCCAGTCGGGAAGCGGCTGACAAGAACCTCCACCTCCAACTGATTTTGGCCGACGGCTCAACCTACGCGCACGAGGGCACATTCTATTTTGCCGACCGTCAGGTAAGTGTGAGTACGGGGGCAATTCGGCTCGCGGGCCTGTTTGCCAACCCTGGAAACATCCTGCGTCCCGGCGGCTACGCCAAGGTTCGCGCGGTCATCCGGGTCCAGCCGAACGCGCTGCTGGTACCTCAGCGTGCAGTGACAGAGCTGCAAGGCGGTTATCAGGTCGCGACGGTGGACGATCAGAACAAAGTGAACATCCAGACGGTTAAGGTCGGCGACCGTGTCGGCAGCGACTGGGTTATCGATAAGGGACTCAAGCCCGGCGACCGCGTCGTCGCCGAGGGCGTGCAGAAGGTGCGTCCGGGCATGCACGTCAACCCCAAGCCATTTGTTACGGCAACAACGGGAAGGTGATCCTATGTCAAAGTTTTTTATCAACCGTCCCATCGTGGCCATGGTTATCTCGATCGTCCTGGTGCTGGTTGGTACTCTTACCATCCTGAGTTTGCCGGTCGCGCAGTTTCCCAGCATCGCTCCGCCCGAGGTTCAAATTCTGGCGACCTACATCGGGGCCGACGCGCAAACCCTCGAACAGGCTGTTGCCACGCCCATCGAGCAGCAGATGAGCGGCGTGGACAACATGAACTACATGTATTCGCTGAATGCAACCGCTAACAACACCACCAGCCTGATCGTGGATTTCGATGCAAAAACCGATCCGAACAACGATTACATTCTTGCCCAAAGCCGTGAAACCCAGGCTGCGTCTCAGCTTCCCGTGGACGTCAATAATTACGGAATCACCGTTCGAAAGTCCGTCACCGCTCCCCTCACGCTGATTGCCGTGTACTCGCCTCATGGAACGTACGACGCGACCTTTCTAGCGAACTACGCCTACATCAACCTTGTTGACCCCATTCTGCGTTCGCCAGGCATCGGTAACGTTCAGGTGTTCGGCTCCGGCCAATATGCGATGCGAATGTGGGTAAAGCCTGACACGTTGGCCAAGCTCGGCGTCACTGTCCCGGAAATCATCAGCGCCATTCAAGCGCAAAATACAGTGAACCCGGCTGGGAAAGCAGGCGGCGAACCGGCGCCCAAGGGCCAGGAATTTACTTATACGGTGCTGGCGCAGGGCCGGCTGATCTCCCCGGAAGAATTCGGAAAGATCGTCGTGCGCGAGACCCCTGACGGGGCAGTTGTCCGGGTCCGCGATGTCGCTCGAATCGAGCTGGGTTCGCAGGACTATAGCGTTGCGGGACGCTATAACGGGAAGCCGAGCGCGGTCATTGCCACCTACCAACTGCCGGGGTCGAACGCGGTGGATGCGGCTGCGGCAGTCAATAAGCTGATGGCCAAGATGAAAGAGCGCTTCCCGGAGGATCTGGATTACACGGTTGCGCTGGATACAACGCGCGCGGTCACGGAGGGCATGAAGGAAATCGTCGTGACGCTTCTCATCGCGCTCGGGCTCGTAATCCTGGTGGTCTTTATTTTCTTGCAGAGCTGGCGGGCTACGCTGATTCCGCTGCTCGCCGTGCCCGTCTCGCTAGTCGGAACGTTCGTGTTGTTCCCGATTTTCGGTTTCTCCATCAACACGCTCTCGCTCTTTGGTCTGGTGCTCGCGATCGGGCTTGTGGTTGACGACGCCATCGTCGTGGTAGAAGGCGTCGAGCGCCACATTGAGGAGGGGATGACGCCGAAGGCCGCGGCGTTGAAAGCTATGGAAGAGCTTTCCGGCCCTGTTGTTGGCATCGCTCTGGTTCTGTCCGCCGTTTTTGTTCCCACCGCCTTCATTCCCGGAATCACCGGTAAGCTCTACCAGCAATTTGCAGTCACGATCGCGATCTCTGTTTTGCTTTCTGCGTTCAATGCGCTCACGCTTAGCCCGGCGCTTGCCGCATTGCTGCTCAAGCCAAAGACGCCGAGCCACGGCCTCTTGCGAAGGTTTTTTGATTGGTTTAACCGCGTTTTTGAGCGAGCCAGTGAGGGCTATGTGCGATGGAGCGCAGTCCTGGTCCAAAAGACGATCGTGGTGATCGTGTTGCTTGTGGTGTTTTCCGCGGCGGGTTTCTTTTTTGCCGGCCGAATCCCATCGAGCTTCCTTCCTGACGAAGATCAAGGTTACGCCTACGTCAATCTGCAGCTACCGAATGGGTCATCGCTCGAACGCACCACGGCGGTATCGGGTGAGGTGGAAAAAATGCTGATGGATACACCGGGGGTTCAACAGGTCACCGGCTTCGTTGGCTTCAGTTTGCTCAGTTTTGTTCGCACCAGTTACAACTCGACCTTTTTTGTGAACTTCAAGCCCTGGGACCAACGCAAGACAAGAGATGAGCAATTTCAGTCGCTCAAGGCACATCTCAACCAGCAGTTGAGCAAGTTGCCGCAAGGAGTTGCCTTCGGCTTCTCTCCGCCCGCGATTCCAGGCGTCGGCACTGCCGGCGGATTTACCTTCATGCTTGAGGACCGTTCAGGCGGCGATATTCAGTTCCTGGCCAAGAACCTCAATACTTTTCTAGAGGCTGCCCGAAAGCGGCCGGAAATTGCGAGCCTCAGCACCACTTTCCTGGCGACCGTGCCGCAGCAATTTGTGGAAGTAGACCGCGACAAAGTGCTCAAGCAAGGTGTAGCCCTCAGCGACGTGTACCACACGATTCAGTCCTTCATGGGCGGCTACTTCATCAACTATTTCAACCGCTTTGGCCGGCAGTGGCAGGTCTATATCGAAGCGGAAGGCGATGAGCGCGCCAAAGCGGAGAATGTCGGACAGTTTTATGTCCGCAACAACAAGGGAGACAATGTTCCTCTCTCCACCCTTACCAGCGTCAAGGCGCGCCTGGGTCCGGAGTTCACTTTGCGCTTCAACGAATATCGCTCCGCGCAAATCAACGGCAGCGCCGCGCCCGGCTATAGCGCGGACCAAGCCACAGCCGCGCTGGAAGACGTCTTTAAAGAGACGATGCCGAGCGAAATGGGCTTCGACTATTCAGGCATGTCGTTTCAGGAGCAGAAAGCACGGCAGGGAGTGCCACCAGCGGTGATCTTCGGGCTCTCCCTGCTGTTCGTCTTTCTGATTCTGGCGGCCCTGTACGAAAGCTGGTCGCTGCCGTTCAGCGTGTTGCTGAGCACGCCAGTGGCGGTCTTCGGAGCTTTTGCAATCCTATGGCTGCGGCGCGTACTGCTCGGCGTCTTCCTGCCGCCTTACCTGGTCCAGATCGAGAGTGATGTTTATTCGCAAATTGGTTTGGTCATGCTCATCGGCCTGACCGCGAAGAACGCGATTCTGATTGTCGAGTTTGCCAAGGACGAATATGAAAGAGGAAAGCCTTTGGCGGATGCTGCTCTCGAGGGCGCGAAGGTTCGCTTGCGACCGATTTTGATGACATCCTTTGCGTTCATTCTGGGTTGCGTGCCGCTCTGGACGGCGAGCGGCGCCGGTTCGGTCGCCCGCCAAATCATGGGAACCACGGTGATCGGAGGCATGATGGCGGCCAGCTTCATCGGAATCTTCTTGGTGCCGGCCATCTTCTTCCTGGTGGAGAAGTGGTCCGGCGCTGGCCAGGAACGGGCAACCACCGCGCTGCCAGGAACGCCGGCACCGGCGGAAGGAGACTGAAATGGTTTGCTCCCGAATGCATAAAAAGAATGAGCTGCGGAGATAGTCATGAAAAAGTTGGTGTCGCCGATGTCAGGGATTTTGTTTGGGGTCTGTTTTGCGACCTTCGCCTCGCTCCAAATGACCGGATGCATGGTCGGTCCGAATTATCACCGGCCCGTCGTTCAGACTCCCGGCGTGTATCGTGATCTAAACGAAAACTCGCAGGTTCAGGTTCAAGCAGCGTCGTTTGCAGACCTTCCCTGGTGGCAAGTCTTCCAGGATCCGCAACTGCAAGAACTCATTCGGACAGCGCTGAAAGAAAATTATGACCTGCAACTGGCTACGGAGCGCATCGCCGCTGCGCGTGCCCAAGTCACCATCACGCGTTCCAGTTTGTTTCCGCAAGTGCAAGCAGGTGGCAACTTTGCTGGCGGAAAAGATCCAACTACCCAAGCTAAATACAATATTCTGGCGCTCACGGCGGATGCAGCATTCCAGTTGGACCTCTTTGGCCGCCTGCGGCGTGCGACGGAAGCGTCGCGCGCCGAGCTGCTGGCCACGGAAGATGCGCGTAATACGGTCATACTTACTCTGGTCAGCGATGTGGCCAGTGACTATTTCACGCTTCTGCAACTTGATCTCGAACTTCAGATTACGCGCGACACGGTGAACACGCAGGAAGATTCCGTAAAGCTGACACGGTTGCGACTCGACCATGGCGTTGCCACCAAGCTGGATGTGCTGCAGGCGGAGCAGGTGCTCGACACCGCCAATGCGCAGATACCCGACTTAGAGAGGCAGATCGGCCAGGAAGAGGATGCAATCAGTACTCTGCTTGGACATTATCCCGACAGTGTGCGACGTGGGCGCCGGTTAACGGAACAGCCGCTTCCTCCGGACGTGCCGCCAGGCATGCCCTCGACGCTGCTCGAACGCCGGCCGGATATTCGCCAGGTTGAACAAGTGTTGATCGCCGCCAACGCTGAGATCGGCGTCGCCAAGGCCGCATTTTTTCCGCAGATTTCTCTCACTGGGTCCGGGGGAGGCGCGTTCGGTCGGAGCACGCTTCTCAGCGGCCTGATGAGTTCACAAACCGGAATCTGGTCGTACGGCGCCCAGGTCACCCAACCCATTTTCACGGGAGGCGCGCTGCGCGGAGACCTAAGGCTGGCTGAATCACAACACCGGCAGGAACTGATCGCTTACAAGCAGGTCATCCAGCTGGCGTTCCGTGATGTTTCCGATGCTCTGATTGGCTATCAGAAACTACATCAGGTTCGCGTTGCGCAGGAGACGACCGTCAAGGACCTGCAGGATACGGTCGATACGTCGCTCGTACGCTATCGGGGAGGCATCACCACCTATCTTGAAGTCCTCGATGGGCAGCGATCGCTGTTTGAGGCTGAGCTCACGCTTGCCCAGGCTCGAGGCAACGAATACCAAAGCCTGGTGCAACTCTACAAGGCCCTTGGTGGAGGCTGGCAGCAGGATTCCCAGATGCCCAATGGCCCTTCACTTCACTCACAAAATCTAACGCCGAATTAAGGTCAATGCCTTGGCAGTTGCCAAACCGTGGGCTCGCTAAGAATGTCGCGGCTCCCATCCACCTTCTGTTTTACAAAAGGTTAGAGGGGGCAGTTCTCTCCCAATGTTGGCCAATGACTTGCATTTCGCATCTAGAAGCGGTGTGAAGGAAGTTTGCGCTGCTGGCGGTTTTATCTCTCAGCCAAGACGACGGAACAACCGCTTCCAACCAACTCTTTTACGAGGTAGATCTGCATGGCGACGGCCGCTAAATTCCGCATCGACGTTGCGATTCACGACCTCCTGATGAACTCGGCTCAGCGCTCACCGGCGCCGGCGAGTGCACAGGGTTTAACCCTTCCGGAGCCTGTGTTTCCGCAGTACCCCGAGCGCCTGAGCGATCCAGGCCCCGAGGCTCCTCCTGAGAAACGGCAGTGGGGTGTGAGAGATGTTTACCGCTACTCGCGCGGGTGGCTGTTCCCCTACGTGCGCTCACGAGTTCTGCCAGGCGAGTTCCACCCTATTACCGCGTACCTGTTTGTCGAGTACAAGTGCAATCTGGATTGCTGGTATTGCTGGTCGTACAACAACAAAGTCAAGGGCATGACCGAGGACGTAGCCCGGCGCTCGATCGACTGGCTGCACGACAACGGTTGCCGAGTGCTGGCCCTGATGGGTGGCGAACCGCTGCTGCGGCCGGATTTCATCCATAAGGTTGTCTACTACGCGGCGAAGAAAGGTTTTTGGGTTTATATCGCCACCAATGGGCGTTTGCTGCGTCCCGACGTGGCAGACCGCCTGGGTGATGCCGGCGTAGCTGTGTTCAACTTCGCGCTGGATTCTTGGGATCTTCAGCCGAGTCTTCCCAAGGCGTTCGTGCCCTCGCAGAAAAACCTGGAACATATCTTGCGCAAGCAATATGCACATCGATACCTGGTTTTTTTCAACATCAACATCTGCCGCAACAACACCGAAGACGTCAGAAAATTAACCGAATACGCCCACGACCACCGCATTGCTACCGACTATCACATCAACGAAACTCCGATGCTCGAACAGGATGACCACTTCAAGCATCTTTACGACAATCCCACGTACATCCGCCCGGAAGATTGGTGCAGGGTCGACGCTCTGGTCGATTGGCTGACTGAGAAAAACAAAGCGGGCTATCAGATGGTGAACTCGGTGCAACGGCTGCAAGAGATCAAAGCCTTCCTGCGCATGTCCTCCGGGCTCGATCTGAAGGAATACGGCTGGAACGGCGATGGAACCAGCGGGAACGGGCACAAGGCGGAACTGCTCGCTTCATTGCCAGGAATCGAGCAGCAGGAAGATGGCCAACTGCATTTTGCGAAGTGGAACTGTCGGGCCGGTCAGAATAATGTGATCATCCGAACCGACGGCACGGTCGCTCCGTGTTTCCCGATGTATGGTGCAACCTTTGACTGGGGGAACATCGATCAGCCGAAATTCGATCAGGGGCAACTCTCAGCCATGAAGTCAACCTGCCAGCAGCATTGTTTCTCCACCCTGAACCATAACCTGGCGTACTGCTACAACGATTCGCGCGTGATCAAGTGGCTGTGGTCCAATGCGAAGAATAGATTCCAGGGTGGTGTACGCAGCTTCGAGGATTAAAAAGGCCAACCAGATGCACGATGGAGGAAACCAATGAAGAATCAAGACACGAGAAAGTGCGCACACCTGCCATGCCTTTGCAATGTCCCACAGGGACAGGAGTACTGCGGGGAAGTGTGTAGGGACGCTGGAAGCGAAGACGTGGACATCGCCTGTCAATGCGGTCACCCGGCATGTCCGCTCACGACTTAGCTGCATTGCTCATTCTTTTTGGGGTTATCCGCCGAGAACGGGCTGGATTCTAGCATCCGAGAAGAGAGACTACATGAGCGAAACGCTTCCACAGGTCTATCTGGCACGGCACGGTAACACTGCTTGGACCATCACGGGCCAGCATACTGGCCTTACGGATTTACCTCTCACTCCGAGTGGTGAGTGCAATGCCCGAAGGCTGGGAGAACGGCTGAAGGGCATGACATTCGCCAAGGTGTTTACCAGCCCGTTGCAGCGCGCCGCTCGAACCTGCGAGCTGGCTGGGTTTAGAGCCATGGCCGAGATCGACCCTGACTTGGTGGAATGGAACTACGGCCAATATGAAGGACTACGCTCGGATGAGATTCTTCGACAACGCCCCGGCTGGCAGTTGTTCCGTGACGGCGCACCGGGAGGTGAGTCGCCGGAACAAATTGGCGCGCGGGCAGATCGGGTCGTCGAGCGAGTGCGCGCAGTTCAGGGAAATGTGCTGATCTTTTCCAGCGGGCACTTTATTCGAGTTTTGACCGCCCGTTGGCTGGCAGTCGGTCTCGGATCGGCGGGTAGGTATTTTCTATTAAACCCGGCGAGCCTGAGTGCGCTTAGTTACGAGCATAATCTCTCCCAGCCGGTGATCCGGCTATGGAATGACGATCATCATGTGGCCGCGTGAATAGACGATGGTTCAGCCGGAACGTGTTGATTTTGGATGTGGAACCCTAACAGTTTCAGATAACCGGAAGATAAAGGATCACCCAATGAGCACAAAGAGTGTGGCACGGCCCGGCTCCCCGAAAGTTGTTCCGATGACGACGAGCGCACCCAAAGCTTCAGAGCTACTGCAACAATACGGGACCGGTTCCCTGCCGTTCGCGGGAACGGACGGCGCGCTCTACGAACGGCATTTGATTTTTGACCGGGCGATCGACCCGAAAGTAGCGAGCGCCCGTGAACGCTTTGAAGCTTTTTCTCATTCCATCCGGGATATTCTCGCGCAGCGCTGGGTGCAGACTAAGACCACCTATGAACAACAGAACGCCAAACGCATTTATTACCTTTCCATGGAGTTTCTGATCGGCCGTTCCCTGGCCAACAACGTTTCCAACCTATTGCTCGATCCGCTGGCGCAACTTGTGGTTCGAGAGAAGGATATCGACTGGCTGGAATTACTCGAGCAGGAACCCGATGCGGGACTGGGCAACGGTGGACTGGGCCGTCTGGCTGCGTGCTTTATCGACTCGATGGCGACGATGCAGCTTCCAGGCACGGGGTACGGTCTGCGCTATGAATATGGCATGTTCAAGCAGACGATCGTGGACGGTTGGCAGAAAGAGAATCCTGACAACTGGCTGCGCGACAGCGATCCCTGGGAGATCGCCCGGCCTCACGAGCAGGTGGAAATTAAGCTGAATGTTTCATTCAGGTTGCGAGCCGGTAAGCTTGAGATTGTCCGAGACAGGCCGTCGAGCCTGATCGGCATTCCATTTGATCGTCCCGTGGTGGGCTATGGCGGAAAGACGATTAATACTCTGCGGCTTTGGGCCGCTGCGGCGCCTGAGTATTTCGATCTCGAGAAGTTCGACACTGGGGATTTCGTCGGAGCGCTTGGTGAGACCCTCGAAGCGGAGTCACTTACCCGCGTGCTGTATCCCGACGATTCCACCACTCAGGGGCAGGGACTTCGCTTCCTGCAAGAATATTTTCTGGTGGCGTGCTCAATGGCCGACCTGATCCGCCGTTTCCTGCGCCACAACACCGATTGGGACAAATTGCCGGGGAAGGTCGCAATTCAATTGAATGACACGCATCCCTCCATGTCGGTGTCTGAGTTGATGCGAATCCTCCTAGATGATGCGCACCTGGGATGGGACCAGGCCTGGGACCTGACGAAGAAGGCGCTCGCGTACACAAATCATACCTTGCTGCCCGAAGCTCTGGAGAAATGGCCCGTGGCTTGGTTTGAAACGCTTTTTCCCCGGAATCTGCAGATCATTTACGAAATTAACCGACGGTTGCTGGACGAAGTTCGGCGTCGGTTCCCGGGCGACGAGGGACGCGTGCAGCGCGTGAGCCTGGTGGAAGAAGGCAACCAGCGGAAGATCCGCATGGCGAACCTTGCGATCGTCGGCACCCACAGCACCAATGGTGTGGCTGCGGTTCACTCAAAACTGTTGCGGACCGTGACCGTCAAGGATCTTGCCGAAATGTTCCCTGAGCGTTTTAACAACAAAACGAATGGGGTGACGCCGCGGCGCTGGTTGCTGCAAGCCAATCCTGCGATGGCAAGTGTAATCACGGAGGTGATCGGCGAGCGTTGGACTACTGACCTGAGCCAGCTCAAGGAACTTAAATCATTTGCTGCAGATCACAGCTTTCGTGAAGTGTTTCTCAAATCAAAGAAAGCGGCGAAGGTGCAGTTTGCCAACTGGCTTAAGACGACGTCCGGTCAGATCGTCGATCCGAACACGATCTTCGATTGCCAGATCAAGCGCATCCACGAATACAAAAGACAATTAATGAATGCGCTGCGAATTGTAGTTGTTTATAACCGGCTGCGGGAGAATCCCGACTTGAACATGGTGCCGCGCACATTCTTCTTTGCCGGTAAAGCGGCACCAGCTTACACGCTGGCGAAGCTGATCATAAAATTCATCAATAACTTGGCGGCAACAATTGACGGTGACCCTGCCGTGCGCGGAAGACTCAATGTGCTCTTTCTGCCTGAGTACAGTGTTTCGTTGGCAGAACGGCTGATTCCGGCCAGTGATGTCTCGAATCAAATCTCGACTGCCGGGTACGAGGCCAGCGGAACGAGTAACATGAAATTCATGATGAACGGGGCCCTGACGGTGGGAACTCGCGACGGAGCTACTATCGAGATGGCGGAGGAGGCAGGGGAAGGGAATATGTTCCTGTTCGGTTTGACGGTGGAGCAGGTGGAGAACAGTCGCGGTTGGTACAACCCGTACTGGCATTATGACCACGAACCGGAGACTCGAGCCGCTCTCGACCTGATTTTTTCCGACCACTTCAGCCGCAACGAACCGGGAGTGTTCGCTCCTTTGCGCGATACGCTGCTGACTGGCGGCGATCATTACATGCACCTGGCCGACTTGACCTCTTATTGTCAGGCGCAGGAACGAGTGGGTGCACTGTACGCCGACCCCGGCGAGTGGGCGCACAAAGCGATCCTGAACGTGGCCAGTTCCGGAAAGTTTTCAAGTGACCGCAGCATTTCGGAATACGCATCTGACATTTGGAAGGTGGAACCATGCCCAGTAGTTTAGAAACACCCCCGGCAGCAAGTAAGACTAACGGAATGATAATTTCGCCGCTTGCGGGCAAACCGGCCCCAAAGGAGCTGTTGGTAGACGTAGCTCGCTTGGAGAAGGAATATTTCGAGCGACGTCCGGACCTGCAGGATCGTACTCAGCTAGTCAGCTTCGGTACCAGCGGGCACCGCGGCTCTCCTCTGAACGGAACGTTCACTGAAGCGCACATCCTGGCCATTACCCAGGCGATCTGCGACTACCGCCGGCAGCAGCGAACAGACGGCCCGCTTTATATGGGAAAGGACACGCACGCGGTGTCTGGACCGGCGCAGCGCACCGCTCTCGAAGTGCTGGCCGCGAATAACGTAGAGACCATCATCCAGGAAAAGGACGGCATCACTCCCACTCCGGTCATCTCGCGAGCCATTCTGGTTTACAACCGCGGACGCAAAGAACACCTCGCGGATGGCATTGTGGTTACGCCTTCGCACAATCCGCCGGAGGACGGAGGGTTTAAGTACAACCCGCCCAACGGCGGCCCGGCTGACACTGATGTGACGCGCTGGGTGGAAGATCGCGCGAACGATTTGTTGCGATCGGGAAATGCCGGAGTCAAGCGAGTTCCGTATGCCAAAGCGATTCAGGCTGCGACAACGCACCAGGAAGACTTCGTTCTCCCATACGTTCGCGATCTCAAGAACGTGGTTGATATGGATGCAGTTCGTGGCGCCGGCCTCAAACTTGGAGTAGATCCGCTGGGCGGGGCATCGCAGCCCTACTGGGAACCGATCAACTCCATTTACGGGCTGGACATCGCCGTCGTCAATCCCATCATCGATCCAACGTTTTCGTTCATGACCGTCGATCACGATGGCAAAATTCGAATGGATTGTTCGAGCCCGTACGCAATGGCCAGGCTGGTCGGCCTCAAAGATCAGTACCAGGTGGCCTTCGCCAACGATACCGACGCAGACCGGCATGGCATCGTAACTCCGGTTGCCGGTCTGATGAACCCGAACCACTACCTTGCCGTCGCCATTCGATATTTGCTCACGCACAGACCACAGTGGCGTCACGAAGTCGCGGTGGGGAAGACCTTGGTGAGCAGCAGCATGATCGATCGAGTCGTGCAAAAGCTCGGCCGCCACCTACTCGAAGTGCCGGTGGGTTTCAAGTGGTTTGTGCCCGGCTTGGTCGACGGTTCGTGTTGTTTCGGTGGAGAAGAGAGCGCGGGAGCAAGTTTCCTTCGTCTTGACGGTACGGTGTGGACGACCGACAAAGATGGACTCATCATGGACCTGCTGGCGGCGGAGATTACCGCGCGCACCGGCAAAAATCCGGGAGAGCATTATCGCGAACTGACGGCGGAGTTTGGCACTCCCTACTACACGCGTATCGACGCCCCCGCCACGCCCGAGCAGAAAGCGAAGTTACAGAAGCTCTCGCCGGACGCAGTAAAGGAGTTGGATCTCGCGGGTGAGCCAATTACAGCCAAGCTGACCAAAGCGCCGGGCAACAACGCTCCCATTGGCGGCCTGAAAGTTGTGGCGCAGACTGGTTGGTTTGCAGCTCGGCCCTCCGGTACCGAGAACATCTACAAAATCTATGCGGAGAGTTTCAAGAGCCAAGCGCATCTGTCCGCGATCGTGAGCGAAGCGCAGCAGATGGTGAACAATGCACTAGGTTCCTCCACAGGCGTTTCTCAGGATGGAGCGCGATAATGAGCGAAGCGCCGCGCGCGTGGGGGTGGGCACCTTCGCCCGTTCCGCCGTTTCCGTCTGACTATCGCGCTTCCGGCTTGCTGCTGCACGTTACGTCTTTGCCGTCGCCGTATGGCATCGGCGATCTGGGATCGTCGGCGTCCTCATGGATTGATCGTCTCCATAATGCCGGCCAAAGTTGGTGGCAGGCGCTACCACTCGGCCCGACGGGTTACGGAAATTCGCCGTATCAATCGCTTTCGTCGTTCGCCGGGAATGCTTTGCTGATCAGCCCGGAGCCGCTCATTATGCACGGATTGCTGACTGCAAAGGATTGTGAGTCTCACTTCTCCGCCGACGTGGTCGACTACGACTCCGTGATTCTGTTCAAGCTGCAGCTGCTCCAAAAGGCGTGGACGAAGTTCAAAGCCGGGCGCGGAGGCGATCAACTGACACCTGCTTTCGACGAGTTCTGCCTCAAACAGGCGAGCTGGCTAGAGGATTACGCCCTATTCCGAGCGCTGAAAGCCAAATATCGCGATGCTTATTATCTCGACTGGCCAGCCGAGTTGCTGCAGCGCACCCCCAGTGCTCTTGCCGAGGCGCGGCGAGAGT
>Ga0209040_10000163_pt1 | contig 45444 bp, 42 predicted proteins | sample BogFormECP12_OM3_FD_188240 | JGI IMG/M metagenome (GOLD analysis project Ga0209040, IMG submission 188240) | Bog forest soil microbial communities from Calvert Island, British Columbia, Canada - ECP12_OM3 (SPAdes) (version 2) | ecosystem: Environmental > Aquatic > Freshwater > Wetlands > Bog ... | reverse complement strand
GGTCGAGGAGCAGGCCGGCTTCGCCCGCTTCGCCGGGCGCTGCCTCCTCTGCACCACGGTCGACGCCGAGGAGAACGTCGGCCACCGAGTGGTGTACGCGGACGAGCGGGTGCTCGTGATCTGTCCCTTCTGGAGCGGTGTGCCCTACGAGATGCTGGTCATCCCCCGCGCACACGGCCCCCATCTCCACCACAGTCCCCGGGCGGATCTCTTCGCGGTCGGCCGCGCGCTCAAGATCGCGCTCGGCCGTCTGCGCGACGTGCTCGGCGACCTCGCCTACAACCTCGTGTTCCACTCCGCCCCCTACCGCGCACCCGAGCCCTACCACTGGCACGTGCACGTGGTGCCGAAGCTCACCACGGTGGCCGGTTTCGAGCTCGGCACCGGGGTTCTGATCAACATCGCGAACCCCGAGGAGGTCGCGCTCGAGCTGGCGGTGAAGCCGCCGATCGCCAACGTGGGCTGAGCGGTCCGGCGCCGGCTTGCGCGGCGCTCAGGCCAGCTCGAAGCAGTGTGATCCGTAGGGGCCGAGGGTGACCGGGTACGGGCCCTCCCCCACCAAGGGGAACGCGACCCGGCCGAGCAGCTCGATGGGCTGGCGACCGGACCAGCGCTCGACGTGGAGCTCCGCCGGCTGGGCGAGCCGGCTGAGGTTGTGCACGCAGAGGACCGGGTTGACCTGTTCGGACTCGTCGCGTGCGGAGCGGATGTAGGCGAGCACCGAGGGGTTGGCCGAGGGGATGATCTCGAGCGTGCCGGTGCCGAGGATCGGGAAGAGGCGGCGCACACCGAGCAGTCTGCGCATCCAGTGGAGGAACGAGCTCGTGTTCCGCTGTTCGGCCTCCACGTTGACGGCGGCGAAGCCGTAGACCGGGTCCATCAGCGGCGGCAAGTAGAGCTGGGCGAAGTCGGCCCGGCTGAAGCCGCCGTTGCGGTCGGGGGTCCACTGCATCGGGGTCCGTACCGAGTCACGGTCGCCCAGATAGAGGTTGTCGCCCATCTGGATCTCGTCCCCGTAGTAGAGGACCGGGCTGCCCGGCAGGGTGAAGAGAAGGTAGAAGAAAAGCTCGGTGAGGCGGCGGTCGCGATCGAGCAACGGGGCGAGTCGGCGTCCGATCCCCATGTGCCGCTTCATCCGCGGGTCCCTCGCATACTCGGCGAAGAGGTAGTCGCGCTCCTCCTCGGTCACCTTCTCGAGGGTCAGCTCGTCGTGGTTGCGGAGGAAGATCGCCCACTGGCCGCCCGGGGGTGCCTCGGGGGTCTGGGCGAGGATCTCGGTGATCGGGAAGCTCTGCTCGCGACGGACCGCCATGAACAGCCGGGGCATGAGGGGGAAGTTGAAGCAGAGATGGCACTCGTCCCCGTCCCCGAAGTAGTCGGCCACGTCGGCCGGCCATCCGTTGGCCTCGGCGAGGAGGATGCGTCCGGGGTAGCGGGAGTCGACCTCGGCACGGAGGCGCTTGATGAACTGGTGCGTCTCGGCGAGGTTCTCACCCGTCGTCCCGTCGCGCTCGAAGAGATACGGGAGCGCGTCGAGGCGGAAGCCGTCGAGGCCGAGATCGAGCCAGAAGCGGACTACGTCGAGCATGGCGTCGGCGACCTCGGGGTTGTCGTAGTTGAGATCGGGCTGGTGCGCGTAGAAGCGGTGCCAGTAGTACTGGTTGCGCACCGGGTCGTAGGACCAGTTGGATCGCTCGACGTCCACGAAGACCACCCGCGCTTCGGGCCAGCGCTGGTCGTCGTCGTTCCACACGTACCAGTCCGCCTTCGGGTTGTCGCGACTCGAGCGGGACTCGACGAACCACGGGTGCAGGTCGCTGGTGTGGTTGATCACCAGATCGGCGATGACCCGGATGCCGCGTGAGTGGGCCTCGTCGAGGAGGGTCCGCAGGTCCTCGACCGTCCCCGACTCGGGGTGCACCGAGTAGTAGTCGCTGATGTCGTAGCCACCGTCACGCAACGGCGAGGGGTAGAAGGGGAGCAGCCAGATGCAGTCGATGCCCAGCCACTGGAGGTAGTCGAGCTTCTCGCGCAGGCCCCGCAGGTCACCGGTCCCGTCGTTGTTGGCGTCGTAGAAGCCGCGGATCAGGACCTCGTAGAAGACGGCGTGCTGGAACCAGCGGGTCGAGGGGTCGAAGCCGACGGCCCGCTGGGGGGCCACCGGCACGGCCGGCCAGCTCACCGCCCCACGAAGGTGGCCCTGCCGGGGCCGTGCTCGAGGAAGGAGGTGACGCCCCGGGTGGCATCCTCGGTCCGGGTGGCCGCCAGGAACTGGTCGCGCTCGATGGTCAGCCCCTCTTCCAAGGTGGTCTCGAGCCCGCGATCGACCGCCGCCTTGCCCAGGGCCTGGGCCACGACCGCCCCGGCGGCCAATCCCGCGGCCATCTCGAGGGCGGTCGGGAACACCTGGGCCGGCGGCACGACCCGGTTCACCAGTCCGATGGCCAGGGCCTCGTCGGCCCGGACCTGCCGACCGGTGAAGATGAGCTCCTTGGCCCGGGCCGCCCCGATCAGTCGGGGCAGCCGTTGGGTCCCGCCGCCGCCGGGGATGACCCCGAGCAGCACCTCGGGCAGCCCGAACCTCGCGTCCTCGGCGCACACACGCAGGTCGCAGGCGAGGGCCAGCTCGAGGCCCCCGCCCAGCGCGTAGCCGTTGACGGCGGCGACGGTGACCCGGGGCAGCGCGGCCAGGGCGCCCAGCGCGGTGTGGAAGTTGGCGGCGACCTGCTCGGGGCCCCCGCCGCCCAGCTCCGAGATGTCGGCGCCGGCGGCGAAGATCCGCTCACCGCCCCAGAGCACCACCGCGCCGGGCGGCTCGGCGGTGAGGCCCTCGGCCACGGCGGCCAGCTGGGCCAGCACCGACGCCGAAAGGGCGTTGGCCCGGGGCCGGTCGAGCCGCACCAAGGCCACCCCGTCGTCCCGGCGCTCCACGGTCACGAAGGGGTCGGCGGCCATCTGCGAACCGTACCGCTTGCCCGGGCCTCAACCGGCGTTCGGCCCCAGCTCCTGGCCCCCGAGCAGGCGGTCGGCCGCCTCGTAGGGGTCGAGCCGGCCCTCCACCAGCGCCCGGATGGCCTCGGCGAACCCTTCGCCCGAGCCGGTCCGCTCCACCCGCTGGTTCAGGCGGGCGGACAGCACCCGGCGCAGCTCGCGTTCGAGCCGCCCGGCCCGTCGGACGGCCAGGCGGTCGCCCTCCAAGAGGTGGGCCCGGTGTCCGGCCACCGCCTCCCACAGCCCGTCGACCCCGGTCCCGTCGAGGGCGTTCGTCTCGACGACCGGGGGGCGCCAGTCGGTGGGGGCCGAGAGGTCGAGCATCTGCTCGAGGTCGCGGCGGGCACCGCGGGCACCGGGGCGGTCCGCCTTGTTGATGACGAACAGGTCGGCCACCTCCAAGAGCCCCGCCTTGTTGGCCTGCATGGAGTCCCCCCACCCCGGGGTCACCACGACCACGGTCGTGTCGGTCGCCGAGGCCACCTCCACCTCCATCTGACCGACCCCGACCGTCTCGACGAAGACGAGCGGCAGCCCGACGGCGCCAAGCACCCGGACCGCCTCGGGGACAGCCAGGGTGAGGCCGCCCAGATGGCCCCGGGTGGCCATCGAGCGGATGAAGACCGTCGGGTCGGTGGCGTGGTCCTGCATCCGGACCCGGTCGCCCAGGATGGCGCCCCCGGTGAACGGCGAGGACGGGTCGACGGCGAGGACGGCCACCTGGTCGACCGGCTCGGCCGCCGCCGCCGCCCGCGACGGCGCCGCGTGGGGGTCGGTCGCATGGCCGCCCGGGTGGCCCTCCACGGCCGGCCAGCCCGCCCGGGCAAGGGTGATCAGCCGGTCGGTCAGGGTCGACTTCCCCGCCCCGGGTGCCCCGGTCAGCCCGACCGTGTACGGCGGCGGGTACCGGTAGGCGACCCGGGCGAGCACCCGGCTCGGCGGCCCGCCCCGCTCGACCATCGAGAGCAGCCGGGCCAGGGCGACCCGGTCACCGCCGACGGCCTCGGCCAGCAGGGCTTCGGGATCCTGCGCCGCGCTCAACTCCTGGTCACCCGGGCCCCGAGGGCCCGCAGGGCGCCGGCCAGGTCCTCGTACCCCCGGTCGACGTGGTGGGCGTCGGAGACCTCGGTCTCGCCCTCGGCGACCAGACCGGCCAGCACCAGCGCGGCACCGGCCCGGATGTCGGGGGCGCGCACCGGGGCGCCCGACAGCCGGGGCACCCCGCGCACCACCGCGTGGTGGCCCTCGGTCCGGATGTCGGCCCCCATCCGGCGGAGCTCGTCGACGTAGCGGAACCGCCCCGAGAAGAGGTTCTCGGTGACGATGCCCACCCCGTCGGCCACCGAGAGCATGGTGACGAGCAGGGGCTTGTAGTCGGTGGCCACCCCCGGATAGGGCAAGGTGGCCACGTCGGCCGAGTGCAGCCGGCCCTCCATGGCGGCCCGCAGGCCCTCGGGGCACTGCTCGATGCGAAGCCCGAGGCTCTCCAGCTTGCGCAGGAGCATCTCCATGTGGTCGTGGCGGGCGTCCTGCACCACGATCTCGCCGCCGGCCAGGCCGACCGCGGCCAGGTAGGTGGCCGCCACGACGCGGTCGGGGACCACCGCATGGCGGGTCGGGAAGAGCTCGCCCACACCCTCCACCTCGAGGCGCGAGGTGCCCGCCCCCCGGACCGTGGCCCCCATCGCGGTGAGCATCCGGGCCAGGTCGCAGACCTCGGGCTCGCGGGCGGCGTTCTCGATCACCGTGGTGCCCTTGGCCAGCACGGCGGCCATGAGGAGGTTGTCGGTGGCCGTGTGGCTCGGGTACTCGAGCACCAACCGGCTGCCGACGAGGCGACCGGGGGCTCCCGTCTCGCCCACCCGGCCCTCGACGTAGCCGTGCGACGTCGAGAAGTGGGCGCCCATGGAGCCGAGGCCGTTCAGGTGGATGTCGATCGGGCGGTTCCCGAAGTCGTCGCCGCCGGGCATCGACACCCGGGCGTTGCCACAGCGGGCCAGCAGCGGCCCGAGCACCACGATGGAGGCCCGCATGCGCTCCATCAGCTCGTAGGGCACCTCGGGGCTCATCGCCTCGGTTGCCGGCACGTCGATCACGAGCTCGCCGCCGTCCCGGCGCTCGACCTCTGCCCCGACCGCCTCAAGGACCTCGGCCATCATCTCGACGTCGATGATCCTCGGGACGTTGGACAGCTCGTGGCGGCCCTCGGCCAGCAGGCAGGCGGCCATGAGCTTGAGCGCCGAGTTCTTGGCCCCCCCGGCTCGGATGGTCCCGTTGAGGGGCCCGTCGGGCTGGATGACGAAGCGGTCCATCGCCCAAGTATCGCGGCCCGGCGGAGGGGTCCCCGGTGACCGCCCCTCGGCCCGCCCTCCGCGCCGCCCCGACGGGCCCGGCCCGCCGGCCGGGCGGGGCGGGTCGACCCCGGTGTGAGCTGGGACAGAGCCCCCGCGGAGCGTCGGGCCACTAGGGTCTTGCCTCGTGGAGCGCCACGAGCAGGCCCCGGACCGGAACCTGGCCATGGAGCTCGTCCGGGTCACCGAAGCGGCCGCCATGGCGGCCAGCCGATGGATGGGCCGGGGGGACAAGGAGGGGGCCGACGGCGCGGCGGTGAACGCCATGCGGGTCGTGCTCCAGACCGTGGCCATGGACGGCACGGTGGTCATCGGCGAGGGCGAGAAGGACAACGCCCCCATGCTCTTCAATGGGGAGCGGATCGGCGACGGCTCGCCCCCCCTCGTCGACATCGCGGTCGACCCCATCGACGGGACCACGCCCACCGCCCTGGGACGGGGGGGTGCCCTGGCCGTGATCGCCGTCTCCGAGCGCGGGACCATGTTCGACCCCGGGCCCTGCGTGTACATGGAGAAGATCGCCGTCGGCCCGAGGGGCCGGGGGGCGGTCGACATCAACCAGTCACCCACCGAGAACCTGCAGGCGCTGGCGAAGGCGGTCGGTCTCCCGGTGCGCGACCTCACCGCGGTGATCCTCGACCGGGAGCGGCACGCGGACCTGATCGCCGAGGTGCGCGCGTCAGGGGCCCGGATCCGGCTCATCACCGACGGCGACGTGGCGGGCGCCATCGCCACCGGTTGGCCGGACACGGGAGTGGACATCCTGTTCGGCATCGGCGGCACGCCCGAGGGGGTGCTGGCGGCGGCGGCGCTCAAGTCGATGGGAGGGGAGATGCAGGGCCGGCTCTGGGCCCGCAACGAAGCGGAGCGCCGGGCGGCGGTCGAGGCCGGCTACGACCTCGACGCGGTGCTGACCACCAACGACCTCGTCCGGGGGGACAACTGCTTCTTCGCTGCCACCGGCATCACCGACGGCGAGCTCCTGCAGGGGGTGCGCTACCACGACTTCGGCGCCACCACCCAGTCCCTCGTGATGCGCTCCAAGTCGGGCACCCTGCGCAAGATCGACGCTAGTCACCTGCTCCAGAAGCTGGCCGAGTACAGCGCCATCCCGTTCACCTGATCAAACCAACCCGTCGACCGAACCGAGGTTCATCGGCTGAAACGCGCCGCCTCGTCAGAGCCGTCGGTGGCGTTGCCGGCACTGTAGGAGTGCGCACCGGCCCCCGACAGTTCGCCCCGGTCGACGATGAGGTACTCCTCACGGATGGGGCGTCCCTCTAAGAAGCACTCGAGGATCTCCCGGGTGCCGGCCGCGTACCGGGCCTGCGCCGACAGCGAGGAGCCCGAGATGTGCGGAGTCATCCCGTGATGGGGCATCGTCCGCCAGGGATGTTCGCGGGGTGGGGGCTGGGGGAACCAGACGTCGCCCGCGTAGCCGGCCAGCTGCCCACTCTCGAGGGCGCGGACGATGGCATCGCGTTCGGCGATCTTGCCCCTGGCCGTATTGACCAGGTAGGCCCCCCGCTTCATCCTGGCCAAGAGCGCGTCACCGAAGAGCCCCTCGGTCTCCGGATGGAGGGGCGCGTTGATCGTGACAACGTCACACACCTCGACCAGGGAATCGGCGCTGGGGTGGAAGGTGACGTCGAGCTCTTCTTCGACCTCGGCCGGGAGCCGGTGCCGGTCGGTGTAGTGGAGATGGACATCGAAGGGCTTCAGCCGGCGCAGGACGGCCGTCCCGATCCGCCCGGACGCCACCGAGCCGACGGTCATCCCCTCGAGATCGTAGGAGCGCTCGACGCAGTCGGCGATGTTCCAGCCTCCCCGCACGACCCAGCCGTAGGAGGGTATGTAGTTGCGCACGAGGGCGAGGATCATCATGACCACGTGCTCGGCCACGCTGATGCTGTTGGAGAAGGTGACCTCCGCCACCGTGATCCCCGCTGCGCTGGCGGCCTCGAGGTCGACGTGGTCCGAACCGATGCCGGCGGTGATCGCCAGCTTCAGCTTGGGTGCCCTGGCGATGCGCTCCGCGGTCAGGTAGGCGGGCCAGAACGGCTGGGAGATCACGACGTCCGCGTCGGGCAGCTCCCGCTCGAAGCTGGAGTCGGGCCCGTCCTTGTCCGACGTCACCACCAGGGTGTGGCCTTCGCGCTCCAGATAGCCCCGCAGCCCGAGCTCGCCCGAGACGCTGCCCAGCAGCGTGCCGGGGGCGAAGTCGAGGTGATGGGGGGTCGGGGCGGTCTGCCCGTTGGGGTAGCGCTCGATCACCGGCACGTCGTCCCGCGGGTAGGTGGTCGGGTAGCCGTCCACCGGGTCGTCGTAGAGCACACAGAGAATCTTCGCCATGTCGGGTCCTTTCTCCTGAGGGTCGGGTCTGGGGGTGGTCGGGGTTGTCGTGGAGGCGGGCGTCTCCCACCCATGGACGTCGTTTCAGATCCGGCGGGTCACCTGGGCACGCCAGGCGAAGACGCATTGGGGGCGAAGGTGGTGATCATCGGGGTCTCGTCGATCTCGTCCACCCGCCAGCCGTCGGCGAAGGCGGCACGGATCTCCTCCGCCGTGACCCGCCTCGATCCGTCGTCGCCCGGCTGACGATCACTGAAGCACAGGACGAGGAGCTGGCCGCCGGGGGCGGCCGCCGCACCGAGGCTTTCGACGTACCGGGCCCGTTGCTCGTCGGCGAACACGTGGAAGAGCCCCGAGTCGATCACGGTGTCGAACTGTTCGCCCGAGGCGCCCAGATCGAGGGCATCGCGAGGAACCGGGCGGCGAGGCCGCGCGCGATGGCCTCCCCCCGGGCGATGGCGATCGCCCGGGGGGAGGTGTCGACCACGGTGGCCTCCAGGCCGAGCTCCGCCGCGAGCAGTGCGTGTTCGCCCGTCGCACAACCCACGTCCAGGACGCGCCCCTGAACCCGCCCGCCCGGGCGCCCTCGGCGAGCGCCGGCTGTGGACGGCCGATGTCCCACGCCCGGTCGTGGGCGGCGTCGAAGTCCAGGCCCGGGGGACCCTGTTGTCCGACGAGGAGCCCGGCAGTCCACCTCGGTCATCGGGTTCGGCCATCTCTGGCGTTGTACCACGTCCCCCGGTCGCTCGGAGTGCGTGGGTTCGGGGCCCGCCGAGGGGGCGGCGCCGCGGACCGGGACCTTGGACCCTGTCGGTCCGGTCGGCGAGGGCCGACAATACGACCAGGACGAGGGAAGAGGCACGGGACATGGGTGACGGCTCGGCAAGCCGGATCAGCGGGCTCTGGTACAACCAACTCGGCTCCCGGGTCGAGTTCGTGACCGACGAGGAGGGATCCATCACCGGCAGCGTCCATTCCTCGGTGGGCGGCGTCCCCGGCTCCCATCCGTTGACGGGCTATTTCGATCCGAATCCCGGCGACGGGCGGGGCGCGCTGGGATTTGTCGTGCGCTGGCCGCCGACCCATTCGGTGACGGTCTGGGCCGGCCACTACGAACTCGACCGGGACGTCATCCTCGCCACCTGGTTGCTCACCGGCGGCCCCTTCACCCGTGACGAGTGGCGCTCGACCCTGGTCGGCCATGACATCTTCGTCCGGGAACCGCAGCCGGTGGACGGCACCGTCGACTGGGCGTCGAGCATCCCGACATCGGTCGGATCCGCCTAGGAGGAGGCCCCGCCGGTCCGACGACCTCGGTGCCCGGCAGGGTGTCAGGGGAGCCCGGCATAGCATTCCGGGAAGGGCCCGGGACACCCCGGTGACCGACGAGCAAAGGACCGAGCCGTGCCAGACATCCTCAACGACGTGCCCGAGAGCCACCGAGACCTCGTGCAGGCCCCACTCACCGCTACCCTCACCACCATCGACGCAGGCGGCCGCCCGCAGTCGACCGCCGTCTGGTACCTCGTGGGCGACGACGGCCAGCTGAAGGGCTCGACCACCTCGAACCGCCAGAAGTTCAAGAACCTCCGCGCGAACCCGAACTGCGATCTGTTCATCATCGACCCGCAGAATCCGTTCCGCACCCTGGAGATCCGGGCAGAGGCCGACCTCACCGCCGATCCCGACAAGGCCACCGTCCGCAGGTTCGCCGAGGTCTACAACGTCGACGAGGCAATGCTGGTCAACGCTGAGGAGGACCGCTACACGATCACCTACCGGCCACGCCGGGTGGTCGCCAGCCCGGCCGCTCAGCGGTGATCGGGGCCTCGCCGGGGCGGGAGGCGGGAGGGCGGCACCGGGGTCAGGACGGGGTCGGGCCCGAGGCGACGGCGATGCGCAGTTCGGCCCGGGCCAGGGCGGCCTCGGTGGCGGCGAGCTCGACGTCCTCGGGGGTGAGCGGGGTGTCCTCGGCGACCCCCTCGGCCCTGGTCTTGCCCGAGGCCCGCAGCTCCTCGATCCGTGTCTCCGCCTCCTCCTTGGCCCACTCGGCCCGGGGCAGGTCGATCTCCTCGGCCCGCTCGGCCACGCCGGCGAGGAGCGTCGCCCGGGTGGAGCGGTCGCCCTTGGCCTCGGCGGCCTCCCCGTCGGGGTGGAGCTCGCCCGTCTCGACCTGCAGGAAGCCGCCGTGGACGGCCAGGCGGATGGCTTCGCCCTCGCTCCGGTCGACCCGCACCTCGGTCGGCACCACATCGGTGATGAGGTCGGTGTGGCCGTCGAGGATGGTGAGGTCGCCGTCGGAACTACGGAGCACCACCGCGGTGGCCGGGGTCTCGAGCAGGTTCGCCTCGGGCGCGACGACCTGCAGCTGGAACTCGCCGTCGGCCATCAGGCCTCCTCGCCCTCGAGCGTCTTGGCCTTCTCCAGCACCGACTCGACGCCACCGACGTTGAAGAACGCCTGTTCGGGGACGTCGTCCAGGTCGCCCTTGATAATGGCCTCAAACGAATCCACCGTCTCGTCGACCGGCACGGTGACGCCCTTCAGGCCAGTGAACGCCTCGCCGACGTTGAACGGCTGGGACAGGAAGCGCTGGATCTTGCGGGCCCGGGTCACGGTGACCCGGTCCTCCTCGGAGAGCTCGTCCAGGCCGAGGATGGCGATGATGTCCTGGAGCTCCCGGTAGCGCTGCAGCACCCCCTGGACCTGGCGAGCCACCGCGTAGTGGCGCTCGCCCACCACCTCAGGGGAAAGGATGTTTGACGTGGAGGCGAGCGGGTCCACCGCCGGGTAGATGCCCAGCGCCGCGATCTGCCGGCTCAGCTCGGTGGTGGCGTCGAGGTGGGTGAAGGTGGTGAAAGGGGCCGGATCGGTGTAGTCGTCGGCCGGCACGTAGACCGCCTGTACCGAGGTGATCGACCGGCCCCGGGTGGAGGTGATCCGCTCCTGCAACTCCCCCATCTCGTCGGCCAGGGTGGGCTGGTAGCCCACGGCCGAGGGCATGCGGCCGAGGAGGGTCGAGACCTCCGAGCCGGCCTGGACGAACCGGAAGATGTTGTCGACGAACAGCAGCACGTCCTGGTTCTGGACGTCACGGAAGTACTCGGCCATGGTCAGTGCGGCCAGGGCCACCCGGAGCCGGACCCCCGGGGGCTCGTCCATCTGGCCGTAGACCAGGGCGGCCTTCTCCATGACGCCGGACTGGCGCATCTCGAGCCACAGGTCGGTGCCCTCACGGGTGCGCTCGCCCACCCCGGCGAACACCGAGACGCCGCCGTGGTTGATGGCCACCCGGTTGATCATCTCGAGGATGAGGACGGTCTTGCCCACCCCGGCCCCGCCGAACAGGCCGATCTTTCCGCCCTGCACGTAGGGCTCGAGGAGGTCGATGACCTTGATGCCGGTTTCGAACATCTGGGCCCGCGGCTCGAGCTGGTCGAAGTCCGGGGCCGGCCGGTGGATCTCCCAGCGGTCGTCGACCTCGCCGATGTCATCGGTGTCAAGCGGCTGGCCCAGCACGTTGAAGACGTGCCCGAGGACGGCGTTGCCGACGGGGACGGCGATTCCCTTGCCGGTGTTGCGCACCGGGGCGCCCCGGACCAGCCCGTCGGTCGGCTGCATGCAGATGCAGCGCACCCGGCCCTCGCCGATCTGCTGGGCCACCTCGGCGGAGACCGTGACCTTCTTGCCGTCCAGCTCGAGGTCGACCTCCACGGCGTAGTTGATCTCTGGCAGGGCGTGGGGCGGGAACTCGACGTCGATGACCGGACCGGCGATGGCGACGACACGGCCGTCCTCCAACGGCTGGCTCGTCGTGCCCTGGGTGTCGGGTGCGATGGTGGTCATGAGCTTCAGGCTCCCTTCGAGTGGCGGAGCGCCTCTGCTCCGCCGACGATCTCCATGATCTCGGTCGTGATGGCGTCCTGACGGGCGCGGTTCATGATGCGGCTCAGCGTGGTGATCAGGTCGTCGGCGTTGTCGGTCGCCGCGGCCATGGCCCGCTGCTGGGCGGTGAAGAACGAGGCCGCCCCCTCCAGCAGGGCGGTGAAGATCTCGGACTCCACCGCCTTTGGTCCCAGCTCGGCCAGGAGGGACTCGACGTCCGGCTCGAACTCGGTGTAGCCGCCCCCGGCCGGCGCCCCATGGTGGCCATCCTCGGCCGCCGGGTCGGGGATGGGGAGGAGCTGACGGGTCTCGACGACCTGGCTCCCGGCCGAGCGGTACCGGGTCGAGACGAGCAGCACTTGGTCGACCTCGCCCGCCACGAAGGGGGCGGCCAACACGCCGGCCACCTCGCGGGCGTCGGCGAAGGAGGGTCGTTCGCTCATCTGGGTGAACGCCCGCTCGACAGGCTGGCCTCGGAAGCGGAAGTAGGACTGGGCCTTCTTGCCCACGCTGAACAGCCGGAACCCGATCCCCTCTCGCTGGAGCTCGGCCACCAGGCGCTCGGTCGCCCGGAGCACCGACGAGTTGTAGGGGCCCGAGAGGCCCCGGTCGGCCACGATGGCCAGCACCGCCACCCTGGCCCGCTCCTCGGGGGTCCCGAGCAACTTCTGGGCCGCCCGTGGGTCCTCCCGAGCCGCGTCGGCGACGATTCGCGCCATGCCCGCCCGGTAGGGGCGGTTGGCGGTCATTCGGTTCTGGGCCCGCACGATCTGGGAGGCGGCGATGAGCTCCATCGCCTTGGTGATCTTCCTCGTCGACTGCACGGTGCGGATCCGTCTGCGCAGCACCCGCTCCTGGCCACCGGCCATCGGTCAGTCGACCTTCCCCGTGTCGAACCCCTCGAGGAACGTCGTGATGGCCTTGTCCATGGCCTCGGTGTCCGGGAGCTTCTTGGTGTCGCGGATCTCGGCCAGCAGTTCGGGGTGGTTGGCCCGGAAGTACTCCCGCAGCTCGGTCTCGAAGCGGCGGACGTCGGGGACCGGCACCGGGTCGGCCCAGCCGTTGGTGCCGGCGTAGACGACGAGTACCTGCTCTTCGACCGGCACCGGGTCGTTCTGGGGCTGCTTGAGCAGCTCGGTCAGCCGGTAGCCGCGGTCCAGTTGGGCCTGGGAGACCTTGTCCAGCTCGGAGCCGAAGGTCGCGAAGGCCTCGAGCTCACGGAACTGGGCCAGGTCGAGCTTGAGGGTCCCGGCGACCGACTTCATGGCCTTGATCTGGGCCGCCCCGCCGACCCGGCTCACCGAGTTGCCGACGTTGATTGCCGGCCGGACGCCCGAGTAGAAGAGGTCGGCCTCCAAGAAGACCTGCCCGTCGGTGATCGAGATGACGTTGGTCGGGATGTAGGCCGAGATGTCGCCGGCCTTGGTCTCGATGATCGGGAGGGCGGTCAACGATCCGCCGCCTCGCTCGTCGGAGAGCTTGGCCGCCCGCTCGAGCAGCCGGCTGTGCAGGTAGAAGACGTCGCCGGGGTAGGCCTCGCGACCCGGTGGACGCCGGAGCAAGAGCGAGATCTGGCGGTAGGCTTCGGCCTGCTTGGACAGGTCGTCGTAGACGATCAGGGCGTGCCCGCCGTTGTCCATCCAGTGCTGACCCATCGCGCAGCCCGAGTACGGGGCGAGGTACTTGTAGGGGGCCGGGTCGCCGGCCGAGGCGACGACGACCACCGTGTAGTCGAGCGCGTTGTGGGCGGCCAGCGTGCTGACGGTCTGGGCGACCGAGGAGTTCTTCTGGCCCACCGCCACGTAGATGCACTTCACGCCCTGGCCGCGCTGGTTGAGGATCGTGTCGATGGCAACGGTGGTCTTGCCGGTCTTGCGGTCGCCGATGATCAGCTCGCGCTGGCCCCGGCCGATCGGGGTCATGGCGTCGATGGCCTTGATCCCGGTCTGCAGGGGCTCCTCCACCGGCTGGCGGCCGACGATGCCCGGCGCCTGGACCTCCATCCGGCGGGTCTGGTCGGTCCTGATCGGGCCCTTGCCGTCGATGGGCTCACCCAGCGCGTTCACCACCCGGCCCAGCAGGGCGTCGCCGACCGGCACCGAGAGGATTCGCCCGGTGGCCCTGACCACCTGCTCCTCTTCAAGCGTGTCCACGTCGCCCAGGACGACGGCGCCGATCGTGTCCTCGTCCAGGTTGAGGGCGAGCCCCAGGGTCCCGTCCTCGAACTCGAGGAGCTCGTTCACGGCGGCACCGGGGAGCCCCGACACCCGTGCGATCCCGTCACCCACCTCCACGATGCGGCCGATCTGCTCGGCCCCGACGTCGGGCGTGTACTCGGCCACATGGCGCCGCAGCGCGTCGGTGATCTCGGCGGCGTCGATCGTCAGCTCTGCCATCACTCAGCTCCCTCTTGGGTTGTTCCGCGTTCTGGGTGGGTGTAGCCCGACTCGTGCCACATGCCCGGGGACATGTGCTCGCGCAGCTCCTCGAGGCGGCCCCGGGCGCTGGCGTCGACCTGGAGGTCACCGACCCGGACCACCACGCCGGCTAGGAGCGAGGGCTCCAGGGTGACCTGGAGCTCGACCGGGGTCCCCGCCAGGCGTGTGAGCGACTCGGCCAGGCGCTGCCGCCCCGACTCGTCGACCTCCCGGGCGGCCCGTACCCGGGCCACCCGCCAGCCCCGGGCCTCGGCCGTCTTGTCGACCAGGTAGAAGATGGTCCCCACCACGTCCCGGGTCCGCCCGGCCCGCAGCACGGCGTGGAGGAGCCGCAGCGTTGCCGCGCTCACCTTGGTGGCGACCAGCTGGTCGACGATGCCCTCGCGCACCGCCAGCGGCTCGTCGCGGTCGGCGAGCACCGTCCGCAGGGTGGGTGTGGTCTCGACGATGCGGCCGAAGCGGAACAGCTCGTCCTCGACTTCCTCGAGCACCGCCGTCGGCACCTCCTCGAAGACGGCGGTCGCGTAGCCCCCGACCCGGTTGCGCGAGTCAAGATGGCCGAGCAGTGGCTCGGGGAACTCCATCCCCTCGGTCCCCTGGTGGGCCCGATGGGCCAGCCAGGAGACGGCGCCGGGCACCTCGGGGGCGACCACGCTCGCCGCGGCGAAGCCGACGGCGCGGCGGGTGCCGGCCGAGACCTTGCCCTCCAGCAGGTCGAGGACCACGGCCCGGCGGGCCGCCGCGTCGACCGCGGTGTCGGTCAGGGCCGAGCGGAGGACAACGTTGGTCCCGATCAGGTTGTCGACCGCGGCCAGCTCGGAGGCCAGGCGGGGCAGCTCACCCTGCGCGATCGCTTCCTCGAGCACCGCCGCGGCGTACCCCTGGAGGGACGGGTTCATCAGCGGGGGCCGGCCTCGCCGGTCCGGACGGCGGCGGCGCCGGCCGAGTCGGTCGATGTCGCCAGGGCGTTGACCGCCTCTTCGATCAGGTCACGGTGGGCCTCGGCGTTGACCTCGCGCCCGATGATGCGCTCGACGACGTCGACCACCAGCTCGCCCAGCTGGGCCGAGGCCTCCTCGAGGGCCCGCTGACGGGCCAGGCCGACCTCGGACTCGGCGCTCGACAGCAGCCGCTCGTACTCGGACTGGCCTCGGCCGTGGGCCTCGGCGACGAGCTGCTCGGCCGTGCGGTTGGCGGTGGCCACGATCTCGCGGGCCTGCTGGCGGGCGTGCTCGAGGGCCTGGCGACGCTCCTCGTCGGCCGCGGCAGCGTCGGTCTTGGCGGCGTCGGCCGCCTCCAGCTCACCACGGATCTTCTCGGCCCGGTCCTTCAGCGCGGCGTTCAGGTAAGGCAGCACGTACTTGCCCACCACGCCGAGGACGATGATGAAGGACACGAGCTCGACGAAGAACGTCGCGTTCGGGATCAGGAAGTTGCTCGTTGCCACGGTCATGTCCTGTCAGCCTCGTTCAGTCGTTCAGTCGTTCGGCCGGTTCCCGCCGTCGTCGCCCGCTCGTGCGGGACGTGTCGGCGACCGGCCTGCCAGTGGCGCCTACTTCTTGTAGAGCGAGAAGACGAAGAGCGCGGTGAAGGCCAGGTTGATGAAGTACATGGCCTCCACCAGGCCCACCGTGAGGAACATGATCGTGAACAGCCGACCCTGTGCCTCGGGCTGACGAGCCACGCCGGCGATGGTCTGGCTGCCGGCCAGGCCGTCGCCAATGGCCGCACCGACGGCACCCCCGCCGAGCGCCAGTCCACCGCCGACCATCGCGCCGGCCAGCTGAATCGCTTGTGCCGTCGTGTCTGCCATTGTCGTGATTCTCCTTTTGTGTCGGTGTCGCTGAAGCTCTTGTCGGTACTGGTGGGGTGACGGTCGGGGTGCCGGGCCTGCGTCAGGCCGCCTCGGCCGCCAGGTCGGCGTCCGCTTGATCGTCGGTGGGCTCGACCCGGACCAGGTGGTCGACGTCGTCGCCGTGGTCGGTGCTCATGGCGACGTCGAAGTACAGGATCGTGAGCAGGGCGAAGATGAAGGCCTGGATCCCGCCGATGGCCAGGGAGAACAGCTTCCAGATCGTCTCGAGGAAGATGACCAGGATGTTGCCGAGAGGGACGTCGCTGAGTTTCCAAGCCCCGAGGGCGGCGATCAGCGACAGCATCAGGGCCCCCGACAGCAGGTTCCCGAAGAGCCGGAGGGCCAGGGTGACCGGCTTGGCGATCTCCTCCACCAGGTTGATGAACAGGTTGACCGGCATCAGGTAGACGGGGAAGGGCTGCGAGAGGTAGTGGCGGAAGTAGCCGGCGGTGCCGCGGGCCCTGACCGACGCGATGTGCACCCGCACGATGACGTAGAGCGCCATGGCGAGGGGGAGGTTGATGTCCCCGGTGGGGGCGATCAGCCACTCGTACTTGGCCCCGATGCCCAGAACCTCGAAGAGGTTGCAGATGAAGATGAAGACGAACAGGGTCACCGCCAGGGGGATCACTTTCATCCCGGCCGGGCCGATCGACCCCTCGACCTGCTTGGTCACCGCCTCGACCCCCATCTCCCATGCCGCCTGCAGGCGGCCGGGCACCCCGCTGGTCATCTGGCGGCGCAGCAGTGCCCCGAGCAGGCAGGTGAGCAGGACGGCCACAATGGTCGACCAGATCACGTCGAGGTTGAAGGTCAGGCCCCCGACGGTCTTCTCGACGTGGTCGCCGACCGAGATGTCCCCGAGCAGCGGGATGTACGGGAGGGAGAAGAGCATCGCCTAGGCCCCTTCCCGGTCGTCGGGCACCTCGACCGGCCGCCGGGCGCCCCCGAGGGCAGGGTCGCCGGCCCCGCCGGACCCGTCGCCGTCGTCGAGCGGGTCGACGCCCATCAGCCCGCCGGTGCCACCGCTCCCGAGGGTGCCCATCTTGAGCATCGAGCGGGCGACGTTGAGCAGCAGCAGGCCCTGGAAGATGGCCAGGCCGGCCATGACGCCGAAACCGAGGTCGAAGCTCACGAAGAGCAGGCCCAGGGCGATCACGGTGATGAGGGCCAGCCGGCCCACTGTGTTGAGGGCGAGCGGCCGGCCCTTGTTCTCGTCCTGGCGCTCGCCCACCTTGACCACCGACTTCTGGATCAGCCGGAAATTGACGATCCCGAGGGCGAGGCCGATGCACAGGCCCAGGCCGACCAGGGCGGCGTTCAGCAGCAGGCAGGCGATCAGGCCGGCGACCCCCACGACCAGGGCGGCGACGACCGTGCGGCGCGAGACGGCGGCCACGTCGGGCAGGGAGAACTTGTCGAACATGGTGGCGACCTCAGGCCCGGCGCCGGCCGGCCGCTACAGGAACTTGCGGACCTGGACCACCGTCAACAGCACGGCGCACAGCACCCCGAAGGCCAGCCCGGCGAAGCTCAGCCAGGGGGTGAGCCCGAGCCAGGTGTCCAGGCCGTACCCGATAGCCCCGGCACCGACCACGCTGATGGCGCAGGCCGTGCCCAGCCAGAAGAAGTCGCCGATCGACGGGGTCCGGCTGGCCGGCTCGGGACGGCCGGTCGACGGCGTCGTGGGGTCGTCCGCCATGCCGGGCCCGTGCCGCGTCAGTCGATGAGGGAAGGAGCTGCTTCAACCCGGGTTCCCAGAGTCACGCGGTGAGCGTCGTGCCAACGCCCAGGGCACCGGGTAGAGGCACCCGACGCGAGGCGAGGAGAGGAGTTAACACGTGGTTCATCATCGCATCTGGCCCTCACGCAGGGCAAAACCGTCCCCGGCCCCCGCCGGGGACCCGGTCCGGACCGGTGATCAGGGTTTTGGCGCGCCCGGACCGGTCCCCGACAGGGCCTCACCGGGGTGGGGCGGCGGCGCCGGAGCGCCGGGCCCGTTGCCGTCGGGCGCCGGGGGGCCGGCCCGGGGCGCCGCCGGCCCGGCCGGGGCCGGCCCCTCGGCCTCCCCCACCAGGTCGAGGTCCTCGTCGTCGCCCCGGCGCAGCCCGGGGTGGAAGAACGTGTAGAGCCCGATGGCCAGGGCGGCCACTCCGAAGGGGATGATGGCGTTCACCTGGTGCACGAAGAGCGGGAAGAGGATGAATCCCGACAGCAGGGCCGTCCAGGCCCACAGGATGACCACGCTGCGGCGGTGCCCGTGCCCGAGGCGGAGCAGCCGGTGGTGGATGTGGTTGCGGTCGGGGGTGTGGAACGTCGTCCCCTGGGCCGTCCGGCGGATGAAGGCGAAGGCCATGTCGAGCAGCGGCACCCCGAGGATGAAGATGGGGATCAGGAGGGGGGCGTAGAAGAAGTAGGTGGTGCCGCTCGTGCGGGGGGGCAGGCGCCCGCCGATGACCATGGTCGCCGCCGACATCAACAGCCCCAGGAACAGGGCGCCGGCGTCGCCCATGAAGATCTTGGCCGGGTGGAAGTTGAAGGGGAGGAAGCCCAGGCAGATCCCGCAGGCGATGACGGCCACCAGGGGGCCGATGTTGTTGGCCGGGAGGATGTTGAGGTCCATCAGGCGCAGGCCGTAGACGGCGAGCGCCCCCGAGCCGATGGCCACGATGCCGGCGGCCAGGCCATCGAGGCCGTCGATCACGTTCACCGCGTTGGTGAGGGCGATGACCCAGAGCGCGGTGATCAGGGGGATCACGCTGGGACCGAGCACGATGAAGCCGGCCAGGGGGATCTTGAACTGGTACATCGTGACGCCGAGGAAGTACAGGATGCTGGCGGCCAGCACCTCGCCGGCGACCTTGGCCGGGGCCGACATCTCGCGGATGTCGTCGATCAACCCGACGGCGAAGATGGCCGCCCCGGCCAGCACCACCCCGAGCGGCTCGGAGGACCCGGCGAACACCGGGCGCAGTGCGGGCACGACGGCGGCGAACATCATGGCCACCAGGAACCCCATGAACATGGCCGCCCCGCCCGCCGAGGGGGTCGCCTGCTTGTGGACCTTGCGCGGGTCTGGCAGGGCGACGTAGCCGACCTTCAGCGAGAACCACCGGGCCAGCGGGGTCAGCGCGGCGGTGACGGCCGCCGCCACCACCAGCACCAGTGCGTACCACCCCACCGGGGGCATGGCGGAGCCTCGTTCCCGTCCGCCGTGCGCTCAGCTCGTCCCGGCGCGTGCCGGGAGCGGGCCGGCGGCCCCGGTCAGCGACGGGTACGGCGGGAAGGCGGCGCACAGCTCGGCCACCTCGGCCCGGACACCGGCCAGCACCTCCCCGTCGGAGCGGTGGCGCAGCGTGCGGCCGATCAACTCGGCGACCCGCGCCATCTCGCCCACCCCCATCCCGGCCGTGGTCTCGGCCGCCGTCCCGAGGCGCAGGCCCGAGGTCACGAAGGGTGGGCGCGGGTCGTCGGGGATGGTGTTGCGGTTGCAGGTGATGCCCGAGCGGTCCAGCACCTCCTGGGCCTCCTTGCCGGTGAGCTCGTCGTCGAAGGGCCGGAGGTCGACCAGCAGCAGGTGGTTATCCGTCCCGCCCGACACCAGGCGGAACCCCTCGGCGGCCAGGGCGGCGGCCAGGGCCCGGGCGTTGGTGACCACGCCACGGGCGTAGGTGGAGAACTCGGGCCGCTGGGCCTCGGCGAAGGCCACGGCCTTGGCCGCCACCACGTGCTCGAGCGGGCCGCCCTGGAGCCCGGGGAACACCGCGCTGTCGATCTTCTTGGCCAGCGCCTCGCTGCACACGATGGCGCCGCCGCGCGGGCCCCGCAGCGTCTTGTGGGTGGTGAAGGTGACGACGTCGGCCACGCCGACGGGGCTCGGGTGGGCCCCGCCGACGATGAGGCCGGCCGGGTGGGCGGCGTCGAACATGAAACGGGCCCCCACCGAGTCGGCGATCTCCTTGAACGGGACCGGGTCGATCACCCGGGCGTAGGCGGTCGAGCCGGCCACGATCAGCCTGGGCCGCTCCGCCTTGGCCAGGTCGGCAACCTGGTCGAAGTCGATCACCTCGCCCGGGTGGTCCGGGTCCCCCGTCGCCGGGGTGACCCCGTAGGCCACGAAGCGCCAGATCTTGGAGGTGATCGAGGCGGGCGAGCCGTGGGTGAGGTGGCCGCCGTGGTCGAGCCGCATGGCCAGCACGGTGTCGCCCGGGTCGAGCAGGGCCATGTAGGCCGCCAGGTTGGCGTTGGCCCCGGCGTGGGGCTGGACGTTGGCGTGCTCGGCCCCGAAGAGGGCCTTGGCCCGCGACCGGGCGAGCTCCTCCACCTCGTCGATGACCCGGTTCCCCCCGTAGTAGCGGCGGCCCGGGTACCCCTCGGCGTACTTGTTGGTCAGGACCGAGCCCGAGGCGGCGAGCACCGCGGGCGACGTGAAGTTCTCCGACGCGATCAGCTGCAGGGTGGACGACTGGCGCGCCGTCTCGGCCCCGATGAGCGATGCCACCTCGGGATCCCCGGCCAGCCAGCCGTCGAAGGGGGTGGGCTCGTCGAACGCGCTCATGGTCTTCCTCCGGTGCGGGCGGGCTGGGCGGCGGCCCGCTCGAGGTCGGCCCGCTCGAGGGCCGCGATCTCAGCCACCCGTCGGTCGTGGCGGCCCGGCTGGGGGGTGGCGGCGAGGAAGGCCTCCAGGGCGTCGACGGCGGTGGACGGACCGACGGTGCGGCCCCCGAAGCAGACGACGTTGGCGTGGTTGTGCTTGCGGGCCAGGCGGGCCGTCGTGACGTCGTGGACCACGGCGGCCCGGACCCCCTCCACCTTGTTGGCGGCGATCGAGATGCCGATGCCGGTCCCGCACGCGCACACCCCGAGGTCGGCCTCCCCCCCGGCCACCGCTCGGCCGACCGCCGCCCCGTAGGCGGGGTAGTCGACCGGCACCTCGGCGTTGTCGGTGCCCAGATCCTCGACCGTGTGCCCGGCCGCCACGAGGGCGGCCGCCAGGACCACCTTCAGGTCGTAACCCCCATGGTCCGAGCCGATGGCCACCCGCATCCGGCCATGGTACCGAGCCTGCGTCGCACCCCCGGGACCGGTACGCTCCCCAGCCCGCATGGCTCTTGACCCCCGAACCCCGGTGCTCGTCGGCGCCGGCCAGGTCACGAGCCGCCCCGACCCGGCGATCCCCCTGGCCGAGCGCCCAGAGCCGGTCGAGCTGATGGCCCGGGCCCTCCTCGGGGCGGCCGAGGACGCGACCGGTGCCGCCCCCGGGGCGCCGGCGCCCGCCGGCCGGGCCCTGCTCGAACGGGCCGCCAGCCTGCGGGTGGTGGCCATGCTCGGGTCCGCGCTGCCCAACCCGGGCCTGTCGGTGGCCGAGCGCCTGGGCATCGGCCCGGCCGAGATCGGGCTGACCGGCATCGGGGGCAACATGCCCCAGACCCTCCTCAGCTTGAGCGCGGCGGCCATTGCCCGGGGCCAGCTCGACATCGTGCTCGTGTGCGGGGCCGAGGCGGTCTACACCCGCGCCGCCGCCCGCAGGGCCCCCGGGGGCACCGCCCGCCTCGGCTGGGTCGCCCAGGACCCCGCCACCACCCCCGCCCCGGTCGCCTTCGGCGACGACCGCGACGCGGTGAGCGACTTCGAGGCCGGCCGGGGGGTCGTCCTTCCCGTGACCGTCTACCCGCTGTTCGAGAACGCCCTGCGCGCCGCCCACGGCTGGGACCTGGCCGGCCACCGGGCCCGGATCGGGACGCTGTGGTCCTCGTTCTCGGCCGTCGCCGCCTCCAACCCCGACGCCTGGCTCCCCGAGGCCATGACCGCCGCCCGGATCACCGAGCCCTCGCCGAAGAACCGGATGATCAGCTTCCCCTACACGAAGCTCTGCACCGCCAACATCCAGGTCGACCAGGGCGCGGCGTACATCGTGTGCTCGGTGGAGGCGGCCCGGGCCGCCGGGGTGCCCGAGGAGCGCTGGGTGTTCCCGCTGGCCGGTGCCGACGCCCACGACCACTGGTTCGTCTCCGAGCGCGCCGACCTGCACGCCTCGCCGGCCATCGAGGCGGCCGGGCGGGCGGCCCTGGCCTCGGCCGGTGTCGGCGTCGACGACCTGGGACCGGTCGACCTCTACTCGTGCTTCCCCTGCGCCGTGCAGATGGCGGCGGCCGCCCTCGGCCTTCCGGTCGACGACCCCGGCCGGCCGCTCACCGTCACCGGCGGGCTGACCTTCGCCGGCGGCCCGGGGAACAACTACGCCACCCATTCCATCGGCGCCGTCGCCCGGCGCCTCCGGACCGACCCCGGCTCGGTCGGTTTGGTCACCGGGCTCGGGTGGTACGCGACCAAGCACGCCGTCGGCGTCTACGGGTCCCGCCCGCCCGCCGACGAGGGCCGGGGCGGCTTCGCCTGGCGCGACGTCCAGGCCGAGGTGGACGCCCTGCCACGGGTCGCCGTGGAAGAGGGGGCGACCGGGCCGGTCACCGTCGAGACCTACACCGTCGGCTACGGCCGCGACGGCGGCCCCGAGCGCGCCCTCGCGGCCTGCCGGACGGCCTCGGCCGGCCGCACCTGGGGGTCGGTGGAGGACCCGGGCGAGCTGGCGGACCTGGTGACGACCGAGGGGATCGGGCGCACCGGCGACCTGGGGGCCGACGGGCGCCTCACGCTCGACTGAGAAGGGACGGGGGCGCCCCACCGTCGTCGGTCAGCGCAGGGCCGCCTCCACCCAGTCCCAGGGCACGGCGCCCTCGCGCCGGCAGGCCGGGGGCGACACGGTGCAGTCGGCCACCGTCGAGGGGACCCCGTCGCAGCGCCCACCGTCGACCACCAGGGCGAGCGACGGGCCGGCGACGTCGGTGCCGGTCCCCGGCGCCGGGCGGTCGAACGCCGCGATGACCTCGTCGGGCGTGCGGCACGGCGGCTCGCCGTGACGGTTGGCGCTGGTCACCGCCAGAGGGCCGGCCCGCTGGCACAGCGCGCGGACGAAGCGGTGCTTGGGCCGGCGGATGCCCACCGTGGTCCCCGGGCCGCCGAGGAGCGGTCCGACGGCCGGGCGGGCTGGCACCACCACGGTGAGCGGACCGGGCCAAAAGCGCGCCGCGATCATCGAGGCGTCCCTGGGCCACGTCTCGGCCACCTCGTCGAGCTGGCCCCAGCCCCCGATCAGCACCGGCAGTGCCAGGTCGGGCGGTCGGCCCTTCAGGGCGAAGACGGCGGCGAGGCCGTCGGGCCGGTCGATGCGGGCGGCCAGGCCGTAAACGGTGTCGGTCGGGATGGCCACCACCGAGCCGGCGGCCAACGCCTCGAGCACCGCGCCAGTCGCCTCCTCCCCCACCACCGGGATCGGCACCCTCAGTGCACCCAGCCCACGAGGGCCCGGTCGCGCCCGGACAGGTCGGTGGTGACCCGCACCTCGCTGAAACCGAGCCGGTGGGCGAGGGCGGTGGCGGGCTCCGCCTGGTGGGGCGCCACCTCGATCACCACCGCCCCGGGGCGGCCCAGCCATCGGGGCGCGCCGGTGAGCACCGCCTCGACCGCGGCGAGGCCCGGGGTCCCCTCCGAGCCGGGGCCGGCCACCAGGGCCCGGTGCGGCTCGCGCCGGACACCGGGGTCGAGCGAGGCCCACTCGACCTCCGCCACGTACGGCGGGTTCGACACCACCAGATCCACCCGGCCCCTCAACTCGCCCGGCAGGGCGCTGAACCAGTCGCCGCGGCGCAGGACCACCCGCTCCGCCGCGCCCGGGTGGGTGCCCCCAACGTGCGCACGGTTGGCCGCGGCCACCTCCAGCGCGTCGGGGTCGGCGTCGGTGCCGAAGACCCGCAGCCCGGGGTGGGGGGCGACGGCCTCGACGGCGATCGACAGGGCGATCGCCCCCGAGCCGGTCCCGAGGTCGACCACCACGGCGTGGGCCCGGTCGCTCACGACCTGTCCGAGGACCCCGAGGGCGGTCTCGACCACCTGCTCGGTCTCGGGTCGCGGGATCAGCACCCGGGGGTCGACCTGCAGCTCGAGGGAGCGGAAGGCCCACGACCCGAGCACGTACTGCAGCGGCTCGCCCGCCGCCCGCCGGGCGACGAGGTCCTCGGTCCGGGCCACCAGTCGATCGGGGACGGGCTCAGCCGTCGCGGCGCGCGACGGGGCGGGTCCGAGCACGTCGTCGAGGAGCCAGCGGGCCTCGCGAGCCGAGCCGAGCCGGCCGGTCACCCGGGCCAGAAGCTCACCCCGGGTCACCGCCGTGGCGGCGGCCCGGGGGTCACGGCCCGGACCCGTCCACGCCGGCCAGCTGCCGTCCGCGCTTGTCGGCCATGAGGGCGTCGGTCAGTTCGTCGAGGTCCCCGGCCAGCACCTGGTCGAGCTTGTGGAGGGTCAGGTTCACCCGGTGGTCGGTGACCCGGTTCTCCTTGTAGTTGTAGGTCCGGATCTTCTCGGACCTCCCCCCGCCGCCGACCTGGCTCTTGCGCTGGGCCGCCAGCTCGGACGCCCGCCGGTCCTGCTCCGCCTTGAGCAGCCGGCTCCGGAGCACCGTCATGGCCTTGGCCCGGTTCTGGATCTGGCTCTTCTCGTCCTGCATGGCGACGACGATCCCGGTGGGCAGGTGGGTGATTCGCACCGCGGAGTCGGTCGTGTTGACCGACTGGCCCCCCGGGCCGGTCGAGCGGTAGACGTCGACCTTGAGGTCGGACGGGTCGATCGTGACGTCGACCTCGTCGGCCTCGGGGAGCACGGTCACCGTCGCCGCCGAGGTGTGCACTCGGCCTTTGGACTCGGTGACCGGCACCCGCTGGACCCGGTGCGGACCACCCTCCTGCTCGAACCGGCTCCAGGCGTCCGGGCCCTTCACCACGAAGACCACCTCGTTCAGCCCGTCGCGCTCCGAAGGGCTCTGTGACAACACCTCGACCTTCCAACCCCGGTTGGCCGCGTAGCGCTGGTACATGGTGAACAGGTCGCGGGCGAACAGGTTCGCCTCCTCGCCGCCCTCGGCCCCCCGGATCTCGATGATCACGTTGCGCCCGTCGTTGGGGTCCCTCGGGAGGAGCAGGGTGTTGAGGCGCTCCCCCAGCTCGGCGATCGAGGCCTCGGCCGACGCCACCTCGGCCTGGACCACCTCGCGGTCCTCGCCCGAAAGGTCGGTGAGCATCCCCCGGGCCGTCTCGAGGTCGGCCCGGGCCTGCTGGAGCTCCCGCCAGGTGGCCACGACGTCGCTCAGCTCCTTGTGGCGGCGCGAGAGGTCGCGCAGGCGGGAGGGATCGGACGAGGTCCCCGGCCGGGCCAGCTCGGCCTCCACCGCGGCAAACTCGGCTTCGAGCGCGGCCAGCCGTTCGTCGAGCACCGGCTCAGGTTACGCGGGCCCGGAGACCGGCCGGCGTGGCGGCGACCGGAGCGGCCCCGGCGCTCAGTTGGTCTTGGCCGACTTCTTGGTCCGGGCCCCGTAGCGGCGCTGGAAGCGCTCCACCCGGCCACCGGAGTCCACCAGCTTCTGCTTGCCGGTGAAGAACGGGTGGCACTCGTTGCAGAGCTCGACGTGGAGGTCGGGCTTCGTCGAGCGGGTCGTGAACGTGTTGCCACACGAGCACTTCACGGTGGCCTCGACGTAAGTGGGGTGGGTGTCAGCCTTCATCACATCGCTCCGAATCGCTTGGTGGCGCACAGTGTAAGGCCCCGGCGGCCCCGGATATTCCGGGTCGGGCCGGCGGCGGCTCAGTTGTTGGGGGTCGGGCCCTTGGCGATCTCGGCCAGGAACTCGTCGTTGCTGGCCGTGGTGCGGATCTTGTCCATCAGCAGCTCGAGGCCGGCGGCGGCGTTCCCCTCGTTGGCCAGGGCATTGAGCACCCGACGCAGCTTCCAGACCTGCTGGAGCTGGCCCCGGTCGAAGAGCAGCTCCTCGTGCCGGGTGGAACTGGCGTTGACGTCGATCGACGGGTAGAGCCGACGCTCGGCCAGGCGCCGGTCGAGCCGCAGCTCCATGTTGCCGGTGCCCTTGAACTCCTCGAAGATCACCTCGTCCATCTTCGAGCCGGTCTCCACCAGGGCGGTGGCCAGGATGGTGAGCGAGCCGCCCTCCTCGATGTTCCGGGCGGCACCGAAGAATTTTTTGGGCGGGTAGAGGGCGCCCGAGTCGACACCGCCGGACATGATCCGGCCGGTGGCCGGTGCGGCCAAGTTGTAGGCGCGGGCCAGGCGGGTGATGCCGTCGAGGATGATGACCACGTCCTGGCCCCGCTCGACCAGACGCTTGGCCCGCTCGATGGCCAGCTCGGCCACCGCCGTATGCTCGTCGGAGGGGCGGTCGAAGGTGGAGGCCACCACCTCGCCGCGCACCGATCGCCGCATGTCGGTGACCTCCTCGGGGCGCTCGTCCACCAGCAGCACCATGAGGTGCACCTCGGGGTTGTTCGCCTCGATGGAGTGGGCGATCTGCTTGACCACGGTCGTCTTGCCGGCCTTGGGCGGTGAGACGATCATCCCCCGCTGACCCTTTCCGATCGGGGAGAGCAGGTCGACGATCCGGACCGCCACGTTGTCCTTCTCCCCCGGGCGTTCCAGGACGAGCCGGCTGTCGGGGAACAGCGGGGTGAGGTCCTCGAAGCGGGGCCGGCTGCGGGCCTCCTCGGGGTCGAGACCCGACACGGTGTCGATGCGCAGCAGCGCCGGGTACTTCTCGTTGTTCGACGCCGGGCGGCAGGCGCCCTCGATGTAGTCGCCGCGGCGCAGCGCGAATCGCCGCGCCTGGGAGATCGAGACGTAGATGTCCTTGTTCGACGGCAGGTAGCCCTCGCAACGCAGGAACCCGTAGCCCTCGTCGCGCAAGTCGAGCAGCCCCCGGACCTCCACCAGCTCGCCCTGGTAGGCGGCCTCCTGGTTGGCGCCGCCCTGCAGTTCGCCCCCCGCGCCGCGCTCACGGCCCCGGCGCCGGCGGCCCCGGCGGTTGCCCGCCTCGACGTTGCCCGGCTGGTTGCCGTGCTGGGGGCGGTTCTGCTGGTTGCCGGGGCGCTGCTGGTTGCCCTGGCCGGCCCGGTCGCTGGGCCGGTTGGCACCCTGGCCGCGGTCCCCCGCCGGGGCCCGGTCGAACCCGCTCTCTGGGCCCTCGGCGCCCGAGGAGGTCGCCCCGCCCGCGCCGTTGGCGGCCGTCCCGCCCTCGGTGCTGACGTCGTCGTGGTCGGTGTCGTCGTCCTCGGCCGAGGTCGCGGTGGTGACGGCGCCGCCGACGTCGGTCTCGTCGTCGTCCGCCTCGGCCCCGACCCGGGTCCGCCGGGCGGCGGGCCCGGCCCCGTTGACCCCGGCCCCGTTCGACCCGTCTCCGCTGCCTGATCCGTTCGCGTCGGCACCGGTCACGCCGGTCGCCTCCAGGATCTGGTCGATGATGTCCGCTTTCTTGGTGCGCGAGGTCGTCTTGAGGGACATCGCCTGGGCGATCGCGTGGAGCTCTTCGCGCTCCTTGCTCTCGAGCACCGACCGTTCGAGCTGCTGTCCGGCAGTCATCGGTCTCCTTATCTCGTCAGGGGCCGCAACGGCTGTGGTGGTGCCACAGCGATACGGGGAACACAGGGAGTCTGGGAGAAGGAATGCGTCGAGCGGTCCCGCCCCCAATCGCCACCGGCTTCGGCACCGGCGGGGATCGTCTTACGATCCGCGACGGACGCTCCGAGGCGCAGGTGGGATGGAACCATCCTAGCGGTTCTCCACGAATGCGGCAACACACCCCCGAGGTCGGCCGCCTGGCTGGATCACGATTGCTCGCGCCGAGCGGCGGAAGTACCGTCCGAGGATCCGCTGGGCCGCACCGACGAGGAGGGGCGTGACGACGACGAAGACGCCAACCTGGATCCGGAGCGGTGCACCGGTCCTGGGCATTCTGGCCGGCGTCACAACCTCGGGGCTCCTCCTGGCGGGCCCGGCCTGGGCGGCCGGCACCGGCTACTCGGGTGGTGCTCCGGCGGCCGGCGGCGGGGCAGGCACGGGGGCCCCGACCGCTCCCCCGGGGTTCGCCAATGTGCTCGTCACCCAGACCGTGCCGCCGACCGGCGGCTCGGTCACGGCCAGCGGTGGCGGCTCCACCGTCACCGTCACCGTGCCCGGTGGCGCGGTCACGTCACCCATCCAGGTCGTGATCACCGAGGGCAACACCTCGGGGCTGACCGGGCTGCCGGCGGGCTCGAGCGCCGCCCTGGCCTACGGCATCACGTTCCTCCAAAACGGACAGAAGTACACCGGGACGTTCAAGCCCCCGATCACCGTCACCATCAACAACCCGACCATCACCTCGGCCAACGGGGTCGTGATCTGGAATGCACCCACGAGTTCGTTCGTGCCGGTCAGTCAGGCTGGCAACCTCTCGGCGGTCAACCTCGCCAACGGTGCCCTGACCTTCTCGGTGTCGTCGGACCCCTACATCGCCCTGCTGGCCGCGACGTCGTCGGTCAGCACCGCCGCCGTCCCGGGGGCCACCACCCCGACCACCGGGATGCCCTGGCTGGCCGAAGCCGGCATCGGTTCTCTTCTGGTCGCCGCGGGATGCGTGCTGGCCCTGCGGCTCCGCCGCACGGCGAGTTGAGCGCCGTCGGCGGGACCACCACCAAGGTGGCTCCGTGTCCGGGTCGCCGGGGGCGACGCCTCGGCGCCGTTGCCGGCGTCGTCGGATTGGCGACGCTCGTCGCCGCCTGCGCCAGCCCGTCGGGCCAACCGACCACCCCGACGACCGCCGCCCCCGAGGTGAGCCACATCATCCCGGGGCCGAGTGGGCTCCTCGGTGCCGGCCAACCCCAGCCCAACGGGACAATGTGGCTGCTCTCGGGATCGCCCCAGGTGAAGGCCATCGACCAGATCGACCTCAGCGGTGGCCAGACCGTCGCCAGCGTCGGCGTCAGCGCGAACGCCACCGCGGTGGCCCAGTCGTCGACGGGCGCCATCGCCGTCGGCCTCGGTACCGCGACGACCGGCGCCGTCGAGCTGCACAGTGGGACGACGGGGGCGGTGACCTCGACGGTGCCGGTGGGCGCGCCGGTCCGGGCCCTGGCCTTCGGGGCCGATGGCGTCACCCTCTACGTGCTGAACGGCGCCGGGCGGTCCACCAGTCTCAGTACCATCGACACCTCCAGCGGGACGGTCACGGGCTCGGTGGGCATGCCGGTTGACGGCGTGGCTGTCACCCCGGACCCTGCGAACGCCAACGTGTGGTCGGTGCAGCAGTCCGACAACCTCCAGCAGACCTCGCTCACCTCCCGGCGCGCCGTGCAAGTCCTCCCCATCGACGGCCCGGGCATCGGCGTGGCCATCACCCCACAGGGCCAGTCCATCCTCGTCCTGAAGGGCACCGGCACCGTCGACAACATCGTCGAGATCGACACCAGTTCGGGCACCGTCACCCGGACGCTGGCCGCCGCGGCCCACAGCGTCGGCCTGGTGATCTCGCCGGACGGCGCGACGCTCTACGACCTCGTCGGCACCCCGTCCTACGGCAACATCCAGGTCATTCCCTTGCCCACGGGCAGCTGAGGGGCAGCGGGTGGTGCTCACCCGTGGCCGGGCGCCTGCCGACACCACCGGGCGGAGCAACCCCGAGGTGGGGCGGGCGCCGGGTCGGGACAACGGTGCCCCCGGGCGGTCGCCGACCTGGGGTGAGCGGGCCTGGTGGACCGTCGCCGGTCTCGTGCTCATCGAGTGGTCGATCCGAATGTACGGGTCGGCCACCACGTTCCCCTGGGTGGTCGTCCTGGTGGTGGTGGCCGGGGGCTGGGGCCTGGCCACCGCAGCGGCCAGCTGGATGCCGACGGACCGCTGGCCCCGGCTCGGCCCTTGCCGGACCGCCTGGGGGTGGGCGACCGCCGTCTTGGTGGTCGGCTGCCTCGGGGTGTGGGCCTTCTTGCAGGTGCACGCCCAGCCGGGCTACGCCACCGACGAGATCGCCTTCGACCAGTACGCGGCGACTCTGGCCAACCACGGCATCAACCCCTACCTGCACTCGATGGCCCATTCCTTCTTGCTGTACCGGGTGCCGCCGAGCGGCTTCACCTACACGCTGACCGGGCAGGCGGTCACCCAGCTGTCGTACCCGGCCCTCTCGTTCGAGCTGTATGCCCCCTTCGTGGCCGTCGGCTGGACCACCCAGCTGGCCATCGCGCTCAACGTCGCGGCGTTGTCGGCGTCGATCCTCCTGCTCTTCGTGCTCCTGCCCGAGCGGCTGCGGGCCGCCGCTCTGGTCATCGGCAGCCTGACCACATTCGCCGCGTACTCGGTCGGCGGGGTGACCGACGTGCTCTACCTGCCCCTCTTGCTGGGCGCCGCGTACCGATGGAACCGCTTCGCGGACCAGTCGGGCTGGCGCCGCTGGCTGGGGCCGGTCCTCCTCGGCCTGGCCATGGCGATCAAGCAGACCCCCTGGGTGCTGTTGCCGTTCTTGGTGGTGGCCGTCGCCCTCGAGGCCCGGGCGGGCGGGCGGGCCCGGGCCCTGCGCACCGGCGCCGCGTACGCCGGCGCCGCGCTGGTGGGCTTCGCCGTGCCGAACATCGGCTACGTCGTCATGGCGCCGCGCGCCTGGCTCCACGGCATCCTCATCCCGATCGACGCCCACACCGTCCCGGCCGGGCAGGGGGCTGTCGGCCTCAGTGTCTTCCTCGGGTTGGGCGGTGGTTCGCTGGGCGCGTACACGGTGCTGACCGTGACCGTCCTCGTCGCCAGCCTGGCCGTGTATGCCACGACCTATCCGGTCCTCCGGCCGGTGACGTTCCTGCTGCCGTCGTTCGTGCTCTTCTTCGCCGCCCGCTCGTTCGGCAGCTACCTCGTCACGCTGGTCCCCGTCGCCCTGCTGGCCGCCGTCACGACCAGCGACGCCGTCACCCCAAGCGACGCGGCCACGGCCGGCACCGCCTCGAATGGGGCCGGCGGGTCCGGACCGGCGGCCCGGCCGTGGCGACACTGGCCCTGGGTGGCCGGGCTCTCGGGTGCGGCCGTGGTCATGGCCCTGGTGGTGGTGCTCGCCTCGAGTCCCCCGCTCGAGGTGCAGATCGTCGGGCTGCGCACCACGGGCCAGCTAGCCACCGTGGGCCGGCTCACGGTGCGGGTGACCAACCACTCGTCCAGCGCACTCCGCCCGGCGTTCACCGTCGACGAGGGCGGCAACTTCACCACGTTCTGGCCCGCCACCGGGGGCCCGGCCGTCCTCGGCGCCGGGCGCCGGGCCACCTACACCCTGCGGGCCCCCAACTTCTTCTCCCAGGCGCCGATCGGCGGGGGCTTCCAGGTCGTGGCCTTCACCGGGCACCCGGCCACCGTGAGCACCAGCGGCGCCTACGTGCCGGCGACCGCCCACGTCGGCCTGTCGCCCGACGCCGTGAACACGCCGGTGCCGGTGGGCATGACGGTCACGGTGCGGGCCCAGCTGCTCGACAACTTCGACCGACCGATCGTCCGCGCCGGCATCCCCGTCTACCTCGGTCAGGTCATCTACGACCAGCGCGGCCTCATCCTGAGCGAAGCCGTCGTCAACGGCCGGCCCCCCGGCCAGACCCCGGTGGCGGCCCTCACCGGCGCCGAGGGCGTCGCCGTCTTCCACATCGTGGGTACCCAGGCCACCCCCGACCCGGTGTCCTTCGAGGCGAACCTGGTGAACCCGACCCAGTTCTACCCCTACGGCTACTCCGAGATCCTCCCCATCCAGTTCTCCCAACCGTGACGAACCGCCTGACCCCCTACCCGGCCCCGGCCCGGCCGCTCACCGGCCCCGATCGCGGCCCTGCCCCCCGGCCCCCGGCCCCGGTCCGGGCGGCGCACGCGGCGCCCCCCGATCGAGGCGACGGGGGGCTCGAGTCGGCGCTCAACGTGGCCTGGGTCGTACTCGGGCTCCAGCTGCTCGGTCTGCTCGTGTGGAGCGCGATCTTGTACCACCGCTGGTCCAACACCTGGGACTTCGCCCTGCGCTACCAGGCCTGGTGGGCCATCGGGCACGGCCACCTCGACCCCTACGTCTCGGTGGCCCACCGATACTTCTGGCAGGACCACTTCGAGCTCATCAACTGGCCGCTGGCCCCGCTCTCGCGGATCTGGCCCCACGCCCTGTGGCCGTTGTGGATCCAGGACCTGCTGGTGGTGGGCGGCGAGGCCGGCGCCGTCCTCTTGGTGGCCGACGCCACCCGTCGGCCGACCTGGAGCCGCCGGGTGCCCCCGTGGCTGGCCGTCGGGCTCGTCGTGGTGCTGCTCGTCGGGAACCCGTGGATCTACCTCGGGGTGTCCTTCGACTTCCACTTCCAGTCGGTCGGCGCGGCCTGCTTCGCCATGCTGGCCTGCCGCGAGATGATCCGTGGCAACAACCGGTGGCTGGCGCTGTGGGTGGTGCTCTGCCTGGCCTGCGGGGACATCGCCGGCTCGTACCTGGCCGCGGTCGGCCTGGGCGGGGTGATCGCCGGCTGGTGGCAGAGCCGGGCCCACGACCCGGTGACGGCAGCGGCCGGCCGCGGCCAGCGCCGGCGCGGCGCGGTGCTGGCGGTCGCCGGGGCGGCCTGGTTCGCCTTCAGCTCGCTCATCGGGGGCAACCAGGGGGCCGGCCTGAGCGGCCACTACGGGTACCTGACGGCTGGACACAAGGGATCGCTCGGCATCCTCGGGCTCGGGCTCGGCTTCGCCCTCCACCTGACCCGGGTGGCCCAGCACCTGTGGGTGGCCCGCAAGGACATGTGGGCCTACGCCGAGAGCTCGGGGCTGCTGGGGGTCTTCACCTTCTGGTCGGTCCTCCCGTTGCTCGTGCTGTTCGAGGGTGGCGCCGGCCAGGGCTACTCGCTGCGCGCCATCGCCTACGAGAACTTCGGCGTCGTGCTCTTCGTGCCCCCCCTCACCGTGATGGCCCTCGGGTGCATCGCCCGCCAGCTCCACCGGGGCTGGGTGGCCCGCCACCTGCCCGGGCACGGGACCCGGTGGCTGCGCTCGCGCTGGGTCCCCCTCGTCCTGGCCACCGTCGTGGTGGTGAACACCGTGGCCTGGGCCGTGGTGTGGATGCCCCAGATCCCGGCCCAGTGGCTCCGGGTCACCCCGGCCGCGGCCGCGGCCTTGGACCGGGCCGAACAGATGATCCCGGCCGGGGCCGAGGTGGTCGCCTCCCAGGGGGTCATCGGCCGGCTGGCCGACCGCCGGTGGCTCTACGAGATCGCCGGCGGCAACCAGCAATTCCCGCTCAAGACCCCCGAGGTCTACTTCGTGATCGTCCCCTACCAGGGGATCGAGGTGGCCACCATCGACACCCAGGTCGGAGTGCTCGGCATCCTGGCCGACCGGCTCCACGCCCAGTTGCTCCTCGGCCAAGACGGCGTGTGGCTGTTCCGGCTGGACCGGCCCGTCGGGAGCACCACGGTGCGCTTCCCGACCCACCCCTCGACCGTGCCGGCCTGGGGGGCCCAGAGCGCGACGGGCACCGCGGTCACCGTGGGTCCGCCGGCCAGCTGGCACATGGCGCTCATCGGTTACCGGCCCGGCTACGTCGTCTACGGCGTCGACTGGAACGAGCTCCCCGGGCCCTACGACGTGGCGGTGACCCTGGACGCCGCCGTGCCCACCTACGTCGAGACCTGGGACACGTCGGCCGACACCCTGCTCGCCCGCCAGGTCCTGGCCCCGACCGGCGGCGTGCGCCAGGCCACGTTCAGCGTCCAGGTCACCGCCCAGGCCAACTCGACCGCTTTCGGCGGTTGGGGGCCGTTCAGCTACACGCCGTACCCACCAAGCACGGCCGACCGCATCGAGGTCAGGGTCTGGTCCGGCGGGGACGGCCGAGTCGACGTCTACTCGGTGTCCCTCTCGCACCACCCGGCCTGAACCCGAGGGCGCGCTGTCAGGCGGGTTGGAGGGTGAAGGCGGTGATCTGGAACACGCCGCCGACCACCGCCGCGCTCATCGACACGGTGTAGTGGCCCCCGTCCGCCCCACTCAGCACCGGCGCACCGGTGAGGGTCGCCCCGGTCACCGTGGACCCGTCGACGGTCATCGTGGACTCCAGTCGGAGGTCGTTGCCCACCACGTCGCCACCGGCCAGCGCGTGGGCGGCGGCGAAGGGCACCGAGGGGGCCAGCTGGGCCCACCAGGCGGGCTGGTTCTGCTCGGCGCTGCGCAGGGCTCCGAAGTACAAGGCGAGCAACGCCTCGTGGGTCTGGAGGGGGGCCGAGCTCTGCATCCACGCCGCCGACGGCTGGCCCTCCAAGGTGAGCGAGCCGAGCGGCGTCTCGTTCGACGCCAGGTCCAGGCCCTGGTCGGCCAGGGGGGCCGGTGCGGGGACCCAGGGCACGAAATACGCGGGCGGCACGGCCACCGGCCGCCCCGCGTCCAGGACCTTGACCAGGTTCGACTCGACCACGTAGCGGTTCGGGGTTAGGTAGAGGGCGTTCAGCGGGTAGCAGGTGACGAGGTCGAGCTTCCCGTCGGGACCCGACAGGACCTGGGAGCCCGCCGGGACCACGTGGGAGCCGGTCACCGCGTACTGGTAGGTGACACAGGGGGTCACGAACTCGACCATCGACCCCGGTGCCAGCTTGGCGACCTGGCTGAACCAGGTCACGTCGTGGCCCGACAAGACGGTCGTCCCGAGGGGGGCCGGCCAGGTGCTGGCCGAGTCGTGGCCCACCGCGATGGCCAGCTGCGCGTCGCCGTTGCCCTCCACCACCGGCGCGTCGAGGCCGATGGACGGGGCCACCAGGTTGCCGTGCACAGCCACCCCGTCGAGGACGGTGACCGGGCCGTCCCCGGCCAGGCTGGTGCACGCTCCGGGGGTGGCCCGCACCCTGGTGATGGAGGCCCGCTCGTGGACGACCAGGGCGTGGCCCACCCGGTGATAGCGCCATTGGAAGAGGCCCGCCTCGGCCACGACCACGACCCCGGCGCCGGCGAGCCCGACGGCCACGGCCCAGGCGGCCGCCCGGCGCCGCCGCCGCCGCCGGGCCCGTCTGCGGCGCACCATACGGCTGACCGACGGGGGGGCCGGGGGGGTCCCCGCCCTGATGAAGATGTCCTCGGATCGCTCCACGTCGGTCCGCTCCTCGGGCAAACCGCGGTCTCAGGTCCCGAGCTCGGCCAGGATGGCCCCGAGGTCGGCGTCGACCACCTCGGGCACCGAGATCTGGCTGATGGCCAGGTCGGGGTCCTTCAGCCCGTGCCCGGTCAGGACGCACACCACCTTCGACCCGGCCGGGGCCCCGGCCTTGAGCAGTCCGGCCACCGAGGCCGCCGAGGCCGCCTCGCAGAAGACGGACTCCTCCTCGGCCAGGAACCGGTAGGCGGCCAGGATCTCGGCGTCGGTCACCGAGTCGATGGCGCCCCCCGACTCGGTCGCCGCCGCGGTGGCCGAGTACCAGCTGGCCGGGTTCCCGATGCGGATGGCGGTGGCCACGGTGTGGGGCTCCTCCACGGGGTGGCCGAGGACGATCGGCGCCGCGCCGGCGGCCTGGAACCCGAGCATGCGGGGCAACCGGGTCGAGCGGCCGGCCGCCCTGTACTCGAGGTAACCGCGCCAGTAGGCGGTGATGTTGCCGGCGTTGCCGACCGGGATGCAGTGGACGTCGGGGGCGTCGCCCAGCACGTCGACCACCTCGAAGGCGCCGGTCTTCTGGCCCTCGATGCGGTACGGGTTCACCGAGTTCACCACCGTGACCGGGGCGTGCTGGGGGAGGTCCCGCACGATGGCCAGCGCCTCGTCGAAGTTCCCGCGGACCTGCAGGACGCGGGCCCCGTGGATGAGCGCCTGGGCCAGCTTGCCCAGCGCGATGTGCCCCTCGGGGATCAGGACGGCGCAGGTCAGCCCGGCCCGTGCCGCGTAGGCGGCGGCCGAGGCCGAGGTATTGCCGGTGGACGCGCAGACGACGGCCTTGGCACCCTCCTCGGTGGCCTTGGAGATGGCCATCGTCATCCCGCGGTCCTTGAACGACCCGGTCGGGTTGGCCCCCTCCACCTTCAGCCAGACGTGTGTCCCGACCCGCTCGGAGAGCCGGGGGGCCGGGACGAGCGGGGTCCCGCCCTCGAGCAGGGTGACCACCGGCGTGGCCGGCCCCACCGGGAGGAAGTCCCGGTACTCCTCGACCACGCCACGCCAGCCCGCGCCCACATTCAACCCCCGCTCACGTCGTCCTCGGCCCCGATGACCCGGAGCACCCCGCCGATCCGGTCGACCGACGGCAGCTGGCGCAGGTCGTCGAGGGTGGCCTGGACGTCGCCCTCGCGTGCGGTGTGGGTGAGGAAGATCAAGCGGGCCTCGTCACCCAGGCCGACCTGCTCCATCGCCTTGATCGACACGTCGTGGCTGCCGAAGACGGTGGCCACCGCGGCGAGCACGCCGGGGCGGTCGAAGACCTCGAGACTCAGGTAGAAGGCGGAGCGCAGTTCGCTCACCGGCCGGATCCGGAGGTGGCTGCGGCGCGGCGCGGGCGCCGGGGCACCGGCCCGCAGGTTGCGCGCCGCGTCGATGAGATCGCCCAGCACGGCGCTGGCGCTGGGGGCGCCGCCGGCCCCACGCCCGTAGAGCATCAGCTCGCCGCAGGCCTCGCCCTCCACGAACACGGCGTTGAACGCGCCGCGCACCGACGCCAGCGGGTGTGCACGGGGAACCATCGCCGGGTGGACGCGCACCGACACGTCGGGACCGCCGTCAACGAGCTCGGCCACGGCCAGCAGCTTGACCACGTAGCCGAGCCGCCCGGCGAAGGCCACGTCGACGGCCTGCACGGCGGTGATCCCCTCGCGCTGCACATCGGCCGCCACCACGTCGCTGCCGAAGGCGAGGCCGGCGAGGATCGCCGCCTTCGCCGCCGCGTCGTCGCCCTCCACGTCGGCCGTGGGGTCCCGTTCGGCCAGGCCGAGCCGCTGCGCCTCGGCCAGCGCCTCGGCGTAGTCCATCCCCTCGTCGCCCATCCTGGTCAGAATGAAGTTGGTCGTGCCGTTGACGATGCCCATCACCCGCGAGACGCGCTCGCCGGCCAGTGACTCGCGCAAGGGGCGGATAACCGGGACGGCCCCGGCCACCGCCGCCTCGTAGAGGAGGTCGACCCCGTTGGCCGCGGCCAGCTCGGCCAGCTCTGCCCCGCAGTCGGCCATCAGGGCCTTGTTGGCGGTCACCACCGGGCGGCCGGCCCGCAGCGCCGCCTCCACCAGGGGACGGGCCGGGTCCAGCCCGCCGATCAGCTCGACCACGACGTCGACGTCGGACCGCTCGACCAGCGCCTTTGCGTCGTCGGTCAAGAGGTCGGCCGCCATGGCGAACGGGCGGGCCCGTGACAGGTCGGCCACGGCCGCCCCGGCCAGCTCGAGACGCATCCCGGTGCGCCCGGCGATCTCGTCGGCCCGGGTGGTCAGGAGCTCAGCCAGCGCTCCGCCGACGTTGCCGCAGCCGAGCAGCGCGACACGCACCGTGGCATTCGGGTCGCGGGGGGCGGTCACTTTTCCACGCTACCTTTCCCGGCCCCGGCCTCCCAGCGGGTGCCCCGCACCGGGTCCCGAGGCCGGGCGGAGCGGGGGGCGCGGGGCACGAGCGGCCGGGGCGGCGGCCCGGTCACCCGTCGAGACGGAGCAGGTCCTCGGTGGTCTCACCCCGCACCACCACCCGGGCCCGGCCGTCGGCCACGAAGAGGACCGGCGGCCGAGGCACCTTGTTGTAGTTGGAGGCCATCGAGTAGCCGTAGGCACCGGTGACCGGTGTGGCCAGGACGTCACCGACCACCAGGTCGGCCGGGAGCCGGGCCTCGGCCACCACGACGTCGCCCGACTCGCAGTGCTTGCCCACGACCCGGGCCCTGAGCGGCCGTGGTGCACCGACCTCTCGGGGCAGGAAGGCCTCGTAGCCGCTGCCGTAGAGGACGGGACGGGGGTTGTCGCTCATGCCGCCGTCGACCGCCACGTAGGTGCGGATCCCCGGGAGCTCCTTGACGGTGCCCACCCGGTAGAGGGTGATGCCAGCGGTGGCCACGATGGCCCTCCCGGGCTCGGCCGTGATCCGCGTCGACGCCGGCACGCCGAGCTTGGCGCAGGCCTCCCGGCTGGCCGCGGCCCACGCCGACTCGCTGGGGGACTCCTCTCCGTTGACGTAGGCCACCCCGAGGCCGCCGCCGACCACCAGCTCGTCGAGGGCGAGGGGGGCGAAGAAGGCGGCGAGCACCTCGGCCGCCTCCTCGAAGTGCCCGATGTCGAAGACCTGGCTCCCGATGTGGGCGTGGACGCCCACCAGCTCGACGCCGGGCAGCAGCTCGAGCGCGGCCACCGCCTCGGTCGCCGCACCGGAGGCCACCGAGAAGCCGAACTTCGAGTCCTCCTGGCCGGTCCGCACGAACTCGTGGGTGTGGACCTCCACCCCGGGGGTCACCCGCACCTGGACCTTCGGACGGGGCCCCGACGACGGGGCGTCGGTCAGACGCCCCAGCCGCGCGATCTCGTCGAACGAGTCGACCACGATCCGGCCGACCCCGGCCTCGAGGGCGGCCGTGAGCTCGGCCTCCGACTTGTTGTTGCCGTGCATGACCAGCCGTTCCGCCGGCACCCGGGCCGCCAGGGCCACCGCTAGTTCGCCGCCGGTGGCGACGTCGAGGCACATCCCCTCCTCGTGGGCGAGTGCGGCCATGGCCCGGCACAAGAAGGCCTTGGTGGCGTAGGCAACGCCGTCGCCCCAGGCGGCGACCGCCTCGCGGCACCGCGCCCGCAGGTGGGCCTCGTCGTAGACGAAGAGGGGCGTCCCGTGCTCCTCGGCCAGGGACAAGAGGTCGAGTCCGCCGACCCGCAGGTGGCCGTTGGGCCCGGTCTGCGCGGTGAGCGGCAGGAGATGGCGCTCGGGAGGGGCGGCGGCGAGGTCGGCCCCGTCGTCGCGCGCCCCGGCGCCTCGGGTTGGGTCGGCCACGGATGTGCAGGATACGGCACCGCGGCACGGTGGCCGGGCGGGGCGGCCGGCCGCGGCGGGTAGCATCGTGCCCTGCTCCAGCCCCAGTAGCTCAGCGGATAGAGCACCGGCCTCCGGAGCCGGGTGCGCAGGTTCAAGTCCTGCCTGGGGCGCTAGACTAAACTCCTGTTCAGAGCACGTCTATGCAGGAGTGAAGCTCAGCGCTGATATTCATTGGCGATCACTCTTGGCAATCAGTGCTCCCGACGAAGGGAGTGACCGAATGGCCGGCCACATGCGCCAGCGGGGCGAGTCGTCGTGGCAACTCACCGCTTACGTCGGCTACGACGCCAAAGCCGGCAAACGCCGGTATACGTCCAAGACGATTCGCGGGACGAAAAGGGACGCAGAACGCGCACTGGCCAAGTTTGTCACCGAGGTCGCCGAGGGCGGTCGGGTCGCCACTGGCCCGATCTCGGTCGAGCAGGTGATCACCCAGTGGCTTGACGCCCGGAGGGCACAGCTCTCGCCCGCGACTACGGACCGCTACCGGGTGGCGATCAAGCTCATTGATCCAGCGATCCTCAAAATGCCGGTGGCCAGGCTGCGAGCCCACCACATCGAGGATCTGTACGCCGATCTCGTGAGATCCGGCCAGTCCGGTTCGTCCATTCGAAAGGTGCACTGGGCTCTCCGTCAGTCGTTGGCCAGGGCTCACAAACGAGGTCTCACAGGCGTCCTTCCCACTGCCGGGGTCGAACTTCCACCGCTTGGGGCACGGGAAATCAACCCGCCTTCCTCGGCCGACGTGCGGAAGGTCATCGAGAGTCTGCTCGCAATTGACCCAGACTGGGGAACTCTTGTTGCTGTGGTCGCCTGGACGGGCTGCCGTCGGGGCGAAGTCTGTGCTCTCAGATGGGAGGACGTGGACCTCAAGCAGGGCAACGTCATAATTCGTCGTGCAGTCGCCTCCGTTCCAGGCGGGATCGAGGTCAAAGGGACGAAGACGGGCGATGTCCGTCGGATAGCCATCGGCCCACGGACGGTCAAGCTGCTCAGGGCACAGATGACGCGCTGCGACGGCCGCGCAAAGACATGCGGAGCGAGAATCACGCCGTCCGCGTACATCTTTTCGCCGGATGCCGCCGGCCACCGGCCGTACAACCCCCACACAATCACCCGGACCTTCGTCGATGCCTGCAGGGATGCGGGCGTGGCGCCGATGCGCCTGCATGACCTTCGGCACCATTCTGCGACGACGCTTCTTAAAGGTGGCGCGAGCATTGGCGAAGTGATGGACCGCCACGGCTGGCGCACAGTGGAGATGGTGAACCGCTATCGACACCTTCTCCAAGCTCAGGACGTTGAGGCAGCGAAAACGCTGGAAAACGCGTAGCGGACCCTGCAGCCCACATTTGAACCGGTCACAAGGAGGCTGAGTCCGTCTCACGATCGCCGACGGCGCTCGCTACCAGAGCAAGTAGGGCTACTTTCGGAACTACGACGCGTCGACCCAACCTGAGCACTGGCAGCTCACCCCGGGCAGCCAACTCATAGGCGAAAGCCCGCGAGACACCAAGCAACTCGGCCGCCTCAGTGACCGTAAAAACGAGACAGTCCTCGAACGGCTCGGCGATCGGCGGCGGCGGGGTCGGGCCCACCCGTTCGCCATGTACCAATTTGACTGGTCCCACGTATAGGGAACGGTCGGCAACAAGACCCGCTTTGCGGGAGAAACCGAAAATCGCCACAGAATTCTTAAAATTCTGCTGTCTGCCGCTAGCGCCGCTTGTGGTCCACAGCCAGGCGTTGTCAGCCATCTTGAGAATGTCTCCCGATCACCCCCTGAAAGCGGCCCAGTCTGTGTGCTGCGGTAGGGGGATTGGAGTAGGGATCATCGCCACCTGCGGAGCCTCGATAATTGCGGACCCGACAACGGCACTGCTCGCGACTGTTGCCTGTCCCCGTCCGCCGGCTCTGTGACGCATATTCGAAGCCCTTTTCGGTCGCTCAATGTCCCGCCATCCCGGATGGATCAGGTACAACCGTGTGATCTGGCGGACCCGGATCACCTGCACCTCACATCTTCTGATGATTGTCGAAGAAGTTCACGATGTCTGTCCCAATCTGGCGAAGGCTGGGGTCAAGCGGCTTCGGACCGACTTGCATGAACATGTGGCCCATGTTCTGCACCAACACAAGTTGCGCGTGGTCACCCGCCGCTTCGAGGTCCTTGTAGAGCTCGAGTGATTGCGACTTCAGGACCTTCGTGTCGTCGATACCCTGCACAAGAAGAATCGGCGGCGAGTTCGGAGCAACGAAATGCGTCGGACTGGCAAGAACTAGGTCCCGATGATCGTTTCTGCCAAAGACTTGCTCAATGCCCGAGGGAGAGAAACCTGATGCTCGCTCGGTGAGGTTCGCTGGCCCGAATATGTCTGCGACTGCAAGGAGGCTGCTCGGTTCCGACGGATACGGCCCGACGTCATATGCCGAATGCGAACCGGTGAGGGCTGCGAGCGCAGCAAGCTGCCCCCCGACGCTAGTGCCGAAGGCGAACATCTCACTTGCGTTCAGGCCGTAACTCGGTGCCTTGGCTCGCAGATACCTGATTGCGCACTTCACATCCTCGAGCTGTGTAGGAAACCGAGATCCAGGAGCGAGCCGATAGTTCACGCTCGCAACCGCATAGCCCGCCGAACCCAATGCGTTCAGGAACACCGGGTTGATGTCCGACTTGTCGCCAGCGGTCATACCTCCCCCGTGGACGTACAGAGCGATGGGGAGAGGGCGAGTGGCAGCGCCACGAGGGATGTAGAGATCCAACTTTTGCGAGTTGCAGTACGTCAGATTCCGGTTGGCGGTGCCGAGCGCAAATGGCACGTTCGATGGTGCGGAGCTGCACCCTGCCATCAGCCCGACCAGGAGCAGCCCGACAAGAAGGGGTGTTCGCCGGATCACCTCTCTCAGTCTCGCGTCGGTTGCCGACTGTCGCCAGGGCCCTTGGTCAGTTGTACGGATATGGTCACCGTGGCAGGGTGCCATCTAACTGTGAACTAGCGAGTGTGCTCCCGCCCCGGCCTTGGGTGTCCCCGTACGCCGGGTCAGTGACGCACTTCTGCCCGGCTGCCATCATGTTGATCGATGGACCGGCCCCCCGACGGATGGAACTCGAAGTGGGTGAAGAGCGATTGTGATGGCTGATATCTATCGACCAGATCAGTGGCATGACTACTTCATGACGGTCGGCGGGGCCGCCGCGGCCCTCACGGGCTTGGTGTTCGTGGCCATGTCACTCAACCTCAGCGTCATTTCCCAGGACGCAACGCACCGCTACCGAGCGGTTGGGACACTTGCCGGGTTCACTGCAATCTTCGCGATCTGCGCCCTCGTCGTGATGGGCGGTCAGAATCATCGAGCGGTAGGACTTGAGTGGCTTATCGTCTCGGCAGTGGCCGTGGCCGTCTACGTCTACGGCTACATCCAGGCGCTTCGATACGGCGGAAGCTCCGTCGGGCTGCGATCTTTCCGTCTCGTTGCCGGCACGGCGCTCTACGTAGTCGAAATCGCGGGTGCTGCTTTACTCCTCAGCGGGGAGGTCGCTGGTTTGTACGTCGCCGCGATCTCGATGATCGGGCTGCTCGCCTTCATGATCTCAGGCGCCTGGCTGCTCATCATGGGAGTCTCAGAACATTCGCCCAGAACATCGGGCGACACTTGAGGTCGGAATGTCGAGTTGGCGTCTGGGACGTGGTTCTTCACCGCTGCGATGTAGGGCTCCCACATGTCCATGGCCACGGCTCGGATCTGGGCCAGTTCTTCCTGGTCATGAGCTAGGAGGTAGTCCGAGAGGCTGGAGGACTTCCTGTCCTCTGCGATCCACTCGACCGTCGAGTGCTCGATGTCGTAGACCAAGGTGAAGTACTTGGCGGCCTTCTTGAACGACTTCTCGTCGACGCCCATGAGCACGGGCAGCCGGCGGGTCTTTCTCGCCCGCCCTCTCGCAACTGCCTTGTCGAGGATGTGCCAGGCCTCGTCCCAGCTGATCCGAAGGATCGCACAGGCCCCCGAGACGTCGGCCTCGGCCAGCACGTCGATGGCCAGGCGCTCGAACATCGTCGTAAAGCGCGAGTGGGGCTCGGCCCAGGGGAGGGCCACCTGGCGCACCCCGTGGACGGGACAGTTGACCCGAGGGGCGCGGGCCCTCAGCCACGTGGCGAACTGGCAGGAGTCCAGGTGTCGCCAGGCCCGCTCTTCGGAGTGGTCGTAGACGGCAAGCTCCTCGCCGCACTCCGGGCACGCCCAGCGGATGCCCTTTGCGTGGCCGACGCTCACCTCAACCTTCTGGTCTGGGACCGACAGGTCCACCGATTCGACCTGCCAGGGCTCTTCGATGCCCAGCAGCTGGCGATAGAGCTCAACGTCCTGCACGGTCCACCTCCAGTTCAAGCAGACCGTAGGTCATCGCCCAGGCACGGACCCACGGAGATCCCTGAAGGACCGCTTCCGCGAACGGTTGGACGGTCCCCTCGACAGACCATTCCACGGAGGGCTGCTCGATGGTGTCGGTTGCCCTGAGGGTGCCCCAAAACGCGCGGCCAACATCCCGGCTGAGGTGTCACCTACCTCCGGGATTGAGGCAGGCTGGGTGCGCTTTCGTCGCCAGGCCGAGCCTCGGAGCACGTATGGTCTCATAGGCCGTGGATACTGTGCTTTCTGGCGGGCTAAGTAGGGGGACTAGTGACCATCTGGCGGCACTTGGGCTCGGTATTGGCCCGAACATCTCTCGCGGTACTTTTTGGTACGGCCATGCTGGTTCAGGCCGCATTCGCAAACTCCGGCCCTAGTGCTACGAGTTCGGTACCGGCGCGACCCTCATCGGGATGTGCACTCTCCACCCCGGCGACTTCGGGGAGCACTGTCAATCTATTGGCGGCCGGAGGGGACGATGGGGCATATATGAGAGAGATTCCCCCCACCTACGCCGGGAAAACCCCGATGCCGGTGGTCGTTGACCTCCACGGGTATCTGGACCCAGCTTCATTCCAGGAGGAAGTGACCCAACTCGGCTCCTACGGCGATACCCACGGTTTCATTACCATCACCCCGCAGGTTGCCGGACCCATACCGCTGTGGAACACGACGTTGGGCGGCAAGGACCTGGCATTCATAGGTGGCCTGCTCCGAACAATCGACTCAACGATGTGTGTCGATCTCAATCGGATCTATGTCACCGGTTATTCGAATGGTGCCTTCATGACCTCGTCCGTCGCCTGTCAGTTCGCCAGCCAGGTGGCCGCAGTGGCGCCCGTTGCGGGCATCGAGGACCCCGCCGGTTGCCACCCTTCTCGTCCGGTCCCGGTCGTGGCCTTCCATGGAACCGCTGATCCCTACGTTTCCTATAGCGGAGGCCTCGGTCCCAAGGGCCTCGAGCTCCCGACGATCAATGGACAGACCCTTAGCCAGGAGTGGGGCATGAGCATCAAAGGCCCGGCGGTGCCTGTTCTCACGGCGATATGGGCCAAACGCAACCACTGCGGAGCAAAGGCCAGCGCCAAGTCCGTGGCCAGCGACGTGACATTGTTCTCCTACTCGTGTCCCGGTGGAAACGATGTCGAGCTGTACCGAATCTCTGGCGGGGGTCACGCTTGGCCCGGCAGTGTGTTCTCGAAACGGATTTCCTCAGCGATCGGTCGAGTGACCTTCTCCATCACCGCCGACAAAATCATTTGGAACTTCTTCAAAGCGCACCCGCTTGATGGTTGAAATGCAGACGATCCGCAGATATCCCAGAGCACCGGGAGTGGGATGCAGACACCTGTGGTGGAAGTACCGGCCCAGGAGCCAGAGCAGATCCCCCGCGTGGGACAATGCACCAGCGCAAATGGCCGGCTGATCGGGTAGCTTCCACTGTGGTCTTGGGTCTTCCTTTATGACCCACCAAGGAGGTGCGCCATGCACCTGAACCCACTCATTCGCACCCGTCGGCGCCGGGTAGCTCACCGGTGCGTACCGCGGAGAACAAGACTGCCCAGACCGGGCGCCTTGATTGGACTCGGACTCCTGCTTGCGGCGGGTTCCCTGGTCCTTCAGTCACCGCTCGCCTCTGCCACCGCGGCAGCTACTCACCATGTGGCCCACGGGTCGGAACCACGGGCGAGCCTGACCGGAGGTGCCGGTAGGACCTCGTTCGCTTTCCTCTCCGGACTTACTCCATTCGTGACCCAGCCGACGGTCACCTCAGTCGACCCCTCCGTGGGTCCGACCGCCGGTGGCGAAGTCGTCACCATTACTGGCACCAACCTCACCGGAGCCACCGCGGTCACCTTCGGGGGCGTTCCCGGCACCATCATCAGCGTGTTCTCCGACACCATAATTATGGTCGAAGCTCCACCGGTGTCCATGACGGGTACCGTCGACGTGACGGTGACGACGCCAGGGGGGACCTCGGCCACCTCGCCCGCTGATCAGTTCACCTACTTGGGGGTCCCGACCGTCATCTCCCTCAGCCCAAGCAGCGGTCCGTCCTCCGGGGGGACGCTGGTCACCATCACCGGCAACAACTTCATCGACCTCGGCTCGCAGCCAGTCCTGTTCGGGAGTAGCGCCGCGACGTCCTTCACACTGATCTCTCCGACCGAGATCACCGCCATCTCGCCAACGGGTTCGCCGGGCACCACCGTCGATGTGACAGTGACCACGCCGGGGGGGACCTCGAGCAGCTCGTTTCACGATTTTTTCCGATAACAGCCG
>Ga0209040_10000162_pt1 | contig 45470 bp, 42 predicted proteins | sample BogFormECP12_OM3_FD_188240 | JGI IMG/M metagenome (GOLD analysis project Ga0209040, IMG submission 188240) | Bog forest soil microbial communities from Calvert Island, British Columbia, Canada - ECP12_OM3 (SPAdes) (version 2) | ecosystem: Environmental > Aquatic > Freshwater > Wetlands > Bog ... | reverse complement strand
GAACATTTATCGGGCAACACGAACACGCGCCTGGCTAATTTTGACCCCAGCGTGCCTTCGCGATAATAGCTTTCGAGAATCCCTTCCTTCCAGGTAAGCAAATCGGGGTTACGCCGAGCGAATTCCTCCCACCCTGCCTCGTCACCGCGCGCCATGCGTTCACGGATCAGGAAGAAATAAGCGCAGGTGATGGTTTCATTGTAGAGCTGCGTCTTTCCCCGGGCGGCCGCAAATCGCTGAAGCGCTGCGGAGAATTTCTCCAATGCCAGCAGAACCGGAAATCGACACAAGTAAGCAAAAGCTAAATGGAGGTGATCGGCATGATGGAAAGAATTGTCAGGAAGCGTATCGTTCTCGAAGTCGTGGATAAGTCTTTCGTCGGAGTTCATTAAAACCCTCGCTGGTTAGCTTCCCTTCCCCACGGCCACAGCCCATGCAGCGGCGGTATAGATCGCGAGATTGCCCACCTCATACATGCCGTGCAGAAGATGAATGACGATGGCCAGGACGAAAACGGCCACCAGAAGCCAGGCGCCACGGATTGCGCTTCGCGGGATCAGCATCAGGATGCAGCCGGCGATCTCACCAAACCCCAGGACCAGGCGCACAACGTTCGGCATGTGAGTTTTCGCAAAGCTGTGAGCAGCACCGGGCATCACAAAGAGAACCGCTTCAATCAGAATCACCAGCCCCAAAGTCCACTGCAGTCCGGTCAAAGCAATTTGCGTGCGCTGGGTCGTCATCAAAGGTCTCCGCTATTTGTCGCCACTTCGCTTGCGCGCTAGACCCGACTTGATCTCCTTCAAGCGGTGACTGGCGCTGGAATCGAGGTCGAAATCGTAAAAGCGCTTCAAGTCCTGAATGCGCTCGAGCGAGGCCGCACTGAACGGGGTTTTCCCATCGAAGGCGTGCAGAACGATGCCTTCCAACAGATCGCCGAGGGTCATGTCATGGTATTCGGCGAACGCCTTGAGCACTTTGAGTAGACGCTTTTCCATGCGCACTCCGGTTTGCACGCGCTCGACCAGTAGCTTGGGATCTTCTGTCATGTGTACCAATGTACCACAGTACATCGATATCTGCAAATCGACGGTGACCCCAGCCCAGCCGGTCACGCACTTCTCCGGGCGCGTTGTTTATAATCGCGTTTCACTCTTTTCATGAGCTGAGCGCCGGCAAGGCGCAATTCCCTGCTAAAAGGACTCTCTTGGCATTCGACGAAAATGTTTACGAACTGCGCCGGCAGAAGCTGAAACAAATCGAGGCGCTGGGCCAAACCGCGTACCGCAGCAAGTACGAATTCACCCACACCATTCCGCAGATCCTGGCGGACTACTCAGACAAGACCGCGGAACAACTCGAAACTCCGCGGGTCAACGTGCGTGTGGCGGGACGCATCATGGCCATCCGGCTGATGGGCAAGGCCGGCTTTTGCCATCTGCAACAGGAGGGCAAGCGCCTGCAGATCTACGTGAAAAAAGATGCGGTCGGCGACAAGGGATTCGAGTTGTACAAGCTGCTTGATCTCGGCGATCACATCGGTGTCAGTGGCTATTTATTTCGGACACGCACCGGCGAACTGACGATCCATGTCGAGGAAATCACCTTTCTCAGCAAGGATCTGCTGCCGCTGCCCGTGGGCAAAGCCGTCGAAGGAGATGCGTCCAGCCCCGATGGCCCCAAGAAATGGAACGAACTCACGGACGTCGAACTACGCTACCGGCAACGTTATGTCGATCTCGTAGTAAATCCCGAAGTGCGGGATGTGTTTCTGAAACGCAGCAAGCTGGTGCAATCGCTGCGGCGGACGATGGAGGCGCACGGATTTGTCGAAGTCGAGACGCCAATGATGCAGCCCATTGCAGGCGGGGCCGTGGCGCGACCGTTTGTGACCCACCACAACACCCTAGACATGGATTTGTATCTTCGGATCGCTCCCGAGCTTTATCTGAAGCGGCTCGTGGTGGGCGGATTCGATCGCGTGTACGAAATCAATCGCAACTTCCGCAATGAAGGGCTGGGCTGGCGATGGAATCCCGAGTTCACCATGCTGGAGTTTTATCAGGCCTATACCGACTACCAAGGCATCATGGATCTCACGCAGGAACTGATTACGCAAGCCGCAATAGACGTGAATGGCGGGACGAAAGCGAAATGGGGCGATCAGGAAATCGACTGGGCAAACTGGAAACGCCTCACCATGCGCGAAGCGATCGTCCATTACTGGCCGGAGACGGCAGGTGCAAAGCCTGAGAGGAGCGACTTCTCTTCCCACGATGGCGTGAAGAAATTAGTCGAGCGCTTCAACCAGGCGCACGCGCATGTGGCGTACGATCCGAATGAGCCTTTGGGCAAGACTATTGCGAATTTATTTGAAGGGGCGGCCGAGGAGCACCTGACACAGCCGACCATCATCTATGAATTCCCCACCGCAGTCTCGCCGCTCTCGAAGCAAAAGCCCGACGAGCCCGAGTGGACCGAGCGCTTCGAGATCTTCGCCGGACAGATGGAGATCTCCAACGGCTTCAGCGAACTCAATGATCCGGAGGATCAGCGGCGGCGTTTTGAAGGTCAACTGAAAGAACGCGAGCGCGGTGACGATGAGGCGCACCAGATGGATGAAGACTACATCCGCGCCCTCTCCTATGGAATGCCGCCTGCGGGCGGTTGCGGGGTAGGAGTGGATCGCCTATGCATGTTGCTTACCGATTCCCATACGATCCGCGACGTGATTCTGTTTCCGCTGCTGCGACCGGAAAAGAGCTCCAACGCAGAGCACGCGGAGGAGACGGACGAAAGACATTAGAGCCTCTGATGAGCTTTGCGCTATTAACTACCGAGTACCACACAATGCACTAGAAGCGGAGCAACCGAGTTTCTATACTTTTCCCAGCAGTTCAGGCTCAGATAATGGCAGCGCTGCCGTAATGTCCCCAGCCTCTGGACATTGGGTCGGTAGCGTTTTGCTTTTTCCCGAGCCAATTCCTAGTCCGAAGTTTTGCCGGAACCATTCTTGTTTACCGTTCTCGGCGGATCATAGGCAGGTTTGTCAGGACTGAAGTTGGCGCTCAGATAATCGATCAGCGCATCCCGATTGGCAGGATCGACCACCGCTCCCCACTTCGTCATCTTCTCGACCTCTTTTGTCCACGCCGCCTTGCTCAGACGCTGCTGCAGGATGATCCGCGCTTCATGACATTCCAGGCACGCCGTAGTGGCCTTCGCCTGCATCGCACCAGCGGGCAAGTCCGCGGTGACATTCGTCGGACCAGGTTTCTGCGCCAACAGAGTGGTCGTGATCGCCAGCAGTGCGCTGGCCGAGGCTATGGGAAACATGGTTTTACGAAACATGGACGTTCACCTGATCGACAGCGTTATAAAGATAGCCGCTGGGATTCCATGCCGGCGTCGCGGGCTGGACGCGTCCCTGGCTATCGGTAGCCCGCGACTGGATCGAATAGTCCCCGCCTTTAGCAGGTTTCCAGTCGTAACTCCACAGTCGCCACGCATAGTGCGCCTGGTCGCGGCCGAGTTTTGCATGATTCCAAGTCATCCCGCCATCGGTGGAGATTTCTACTTTCACAATATCCGCTTCTCCTGCCCAGGCGGCGCCGTGTACAGTCACTTTGCCCGTCTTCAGACCACTGCCATCAATCGGTCCGGAGATCACTGACTTCACGCTTAGCGCGGTGACCGCGTGCGTATCTTCTGGCTTCACGACGTCGCCGGGTTTGACCGGCTGGTTGGGCAGCCGGTAACCGGGGCTCATGAAGTTTCCTACGAATTCCGCATCCAGCACCTTGATCTCGGTCAGCCACTTGCAGGATGCCGCTCCGATCCAGCCCGGGACAAGAGCCCGCGCCGGGAATCCGTGGTGCTTGGTCAACGGAGATCCATTCATGTGCGTAGCGATCAGAGTATCGGCGTCGAGAGCTTTCTCAATCGGAATGCTGCGAATGAAAGGAGGAACTTTGGCGGGAACTTCGTCAAGCCCGCGGAACATGATGTGTTTGCCCGTGGCTTTCACTCCGGCACGCTCCAGAACCTCGCGCAGGCGAGGACCAGAGAATCGGGCTGTGCCCACTGCACCTTTGCCCCACTGTATGCCGGGAACCTGCGGACGGTGCAAGCTGCGTCCGTTGCCGGCGCACTCAAGCGTGTTGACCACCGAATGGGTTTCAAGTTTGGAAAGTTCGGCCAAGCTCAGCGTGAGAGGCTTCTCCACCTCTCCGCCAAGCGAGAGTCGCCAGCCGCTTGCGTCGAGCTCAATCGGTTCGTGCATATGATTGCGCACGAAGAAGTGTGGCACCGGAGTGAGCCAGGTATTGAAATACTCAACTGGGCTTTCCAGATCAACGAAACGGAATGAGCGAAGAATCATGCCGTCCTCGCCGGGGAACGGAACGGCCTGTCCCTGCGGAAGAGCCCACGTCAACATGAAAGGCGCCGTGGCGGCGGCCAACGCCGCCCCCGAAATTTGCCTGAGAAATTCACGTCTGGAGTTCATAGTCCTCCGAGCACGCTTGCAAAGAAATCGCTTTCGAAATATGTCATCCGGGAAGTGCTAGCGTAAATTCAAATTAACACCACCGGCCCGGAAAAGGAGAGTAGCCGTAACCAGGCCGGCGGCGTTTTCGAAGGGAAGGCGCCCCTCGAAAAGTGGAAAAATCCGCGGAAACCTGCAGGTCCCGCGCCGAAAACTGACGCGGGACCTGCTTGCGGCTTACGGCAGGATGTAACGGAAGGAAGTAAAGACCATGTTGTCGATTCCCTCCGGTGTCACGCCAACTCCCTTCGTAAAGCCAACGCCCGACCACGTATCACGCGTCAAGTACGAGTACTGCGAGCCGAACTGGAACCTGCCTCTGGGCCCGCTGTAAAAGCGATACCAGAATCCGACAGTTCCCTCGATCACGGCGCGGGTATCGGCCGTGCAGTTCGTAAGGCTTGTAGGAGTGAAGCCGGTGCTCACCGCGGGAGGTAGTTCTGTGTAGCACCCCGAGTTATTGAACAAGGGCGCTCCATAACCAACTTCCTTCCCCGTTATGGGATCAAAGCTGGAGGTCCGCTGAGCGTACTCGACACCACCGTAGCCGTATATATCGAACTTCTTGGCTTTCCATTCAAGCGTGGTGAGCCCTTCTAAGTTCTTCACTAAATGAAGCGTACCGTCGCCGTTGATGGAGACATCCGGCAGCCCTGCTGGGGCATAGCGACCAACTCCGCTGCCGCCTAATCCTTTCACACCGAAGACCAGGTGGTGGGCAATGGTCCAGCGGGCGCTTGCGCCGATGCCGCCTCCATCCTTGGAAGCATTATGGGCTCCGAGGGCGTTAGGACCAGGGACGGTGCTGCCGCCGCAAAGAGTGGTTGTTGCCGAAGCGACCTCTCCGCAGGGAAATATGCGGTCGGTGAAGCGGTCGTACAGTCCGAAGATCTCGTAGTGCCCAAAGCCGGGATCAAAAGCGGCTTTCGCGATGATATCCGGCGAAGGATTGAAAGTATAAGTTGAGGTGGTGTTATAGCTGTTGCTGGCGCCCGCCTGACCGAGAAGGAAATTATCTCCGTTGCCGTGCGTGGTGAGCGTGCCTTGCGCATTTTCCATGGCGACGGCGAATGCAACCTTATCGCCGAAGGTCTTGGTGAGCCGGATTCCATACTGGCGCGTGAAGACGAAGCCTACGTTGTAAGACGGGTCGATGGTCTTAGGCCGGGCGTCATTAGTTCTACCCAAGTCATCGTCCGGAGAGATTCCCTTCCCGTTTTCTGTCGCCAGACTCCAAGCCTGGCCGCCGAGGAAGCTCCAGCCATTGTTGAACTTGGCCTGCGCCCACGCTTGTCGCAGACGGAGAGTGTAACTGTTGGTTGAGGTAGAACTGGAGGTGACGCCGGCAGAAAGGAAGTCGGCGGATACATAGCTGGAAAGATCTACGTCCTTCAAGCGACCGTTGACATAAGTGGTGATCTTAGACTGGCGTCCTGAACCGAAAAACTCCGATACTTGGCTCTGCGAGGCGCCTGGCATAGTCACGGAGTTAAAGGGCGTCGGCAAATCTGCGGAGAGTGCTCGCGAGCGGCGCACAAATTCAGCGGCGGCATATCCGCCGGGGGTGATGTTGATACCTCTAAAATGGATGGTGAGCGGGCCCTCGATGGGGCTCGCGTTAGGCTGCGTCTGCGCGTCTTGCAGGTTCAGGTTGGGAGTGGCGCCAACTTGCTGGGCCGAGATACCGGTTGTGACCTCTGCCACTTGTTGCTGCGGTAGGGGTCCCGGATCCGCCTTGGTAGCACTTTCCGCAGCAGCCTGCTGCGCCTGCTGGCGTTGCAGTTGCTGCGTGAGCCGGTCTATCTGAAGTTGCTGCGCGGCCAAAGCATCTTTCAGAGCCTGGACATCCGCGGCCGTTACGGCGGAAGGTGCAGGTGCGGGAGTTGCAGGAGCCGGGGCAGGCGAAGTCGCCGCTACTCCGTGTTCTCCGTTGGAAGCCAGCGTAATCGGGCTGGACGTTTGTGCCCAAACACTGGCTGAAAATGCTGCCAGAGTCAGAGCTGCTAGAAACACGTTCTTCGTTCGATGCATGGGATTAAATCTCTCCTTTTTGAGTTTTGTTTGGACGACATTGACCGGGGGAGCTACAGAAAACCCTTTTTGCTATCCGGGGCTGGGACAGGCCCCGATTTTGTTCGTTGACTTTCCCGGGCACTCCTTTAGGCCATAGGGAGGTGACGCAAAATTGGAACCGCCATAACTGAGGCCTCGATTACCGAAAACGGGACGGTTCTCGAGCGAGGCCAACCGATGTACGCCTATTATCACAATCGATTTACTAGTGTTTACGCGCACAAATTTACACGTTCCTTGTTAACGGCGAATTAATTTCTGAAAGCCGGGGGGATTCTTTCGTGGCTGCGAAGGCCTAGGTTGAGGATGTTAACCCCCACCTGCGTTGCAAGCGGCTTTCCATCGATTTGAACACCAAGCCATCTACCACATAGCCGATGGCAATAATCAGGATCATCACGGCAATGACCGCGCTCATATCGTTCAAGTCGCGGCCCATCATCAAGACTTGTCCCAGTCCCAAACTCAGGTAAAGCATCTCGGCGGTAATCAGCGAGCGCCAGGCGAAAGCCCATCCCTGTTTCAAGCCGGACACGATGAAGGGCAGACTCGCGGGCAACAGGACGTGCCAAAACAATTGAAATCCGCTGGCGCCGAGGTTGCGACCAGCCATGGCGTAGATCTTCGGCATCTGCTTGCGTCCATCTTCCATGGCCAAGGTGACGGACAGGAACGATCCCATGACAACCACGAACAGAATCGCGTTTTGGCTAAGGCCAAACCACAGCAGCGCCAGAGGCCACCAGCAGATGCTTGGCAGGCTCTGCAAACTCACCAGCAACCCGCCCATGGTTTCTTCCAGAAACTTGCTGCTGGCCACGCCCAGTCCAAGAATCATGCCCAGAACAACCGAGATGGCATAACCAATCAACACTCGGCGCATACTGACCGCGATGGCGATCCAATAGCTGTGATCCTGAAATCCAGCGTACAGTGCCTCGCCGACACCCCATGGGGTGGGGAACAAATAGGGCGGCCAGATTTTCAATTCGGCCAGCAGAGTCCACAGGCCAAACAGTCCGGCATAAAAAATGATCAAGCGACCAGCCCGCTTCATGGCTCAACCACCGTTTGCACGTGAGGTTTCACTCCCGCCTGGTATTCCACTTCGAGGGAACGGTTAATCTCTTCCCGCAACTCGCCGAGGATCACACCAGCCGTGCGGGCCACGTTCAAGTCTTCTAGCACGCGAGGCCGCGGCAACTCGATGGTGAATTCTCGTTTCACACGCCCCGGTCGGAAGGTCAGCAGAATGACGCGATCGCCCAGACGGATAGCCTCCCGCACATTGTGTGTCACGAAGATGATGGTGCGCCCAGTCTCCGCCCAAATGCGTTCGAGTTCCTCGTGCAGCAGGTCGCGGGTCTGGGCATCGAGCGCGGCAAAAGGTTCATCCATCAGCAGGACATCTGGTTCGGTCGCGAGGGCGCGAGCCAGAGCTACGCGCTGCCGCATGCCGCCGGATAGCTGGTGAGTGTAGCTGTCTTCGAATTGAGAGAGGTGCACCAGACGCAGGTAATAGCGCGTCTTCTCTTCCCTTTCTGCCTTGCCGATGCCCTTCATCTTCATTCCAAACTGAACGTTATCTCCCACCGTAAGCCAAGGGAAAAGACCCAACTCCTGAAAGATCAGAATGCGGTCGGTCCCTGGTCCTTGCACGGGCTTTCCATCTACGAGAACTCGGCCTGAAGTCTGCTGATGCAGACCCGCGATCAGATGCAGCAGGGTCGATTTGCCGCAGCCGGAAGGCCCCACGATACAAAGAAACTCTCCCGCCTTTACCTCAAGATTAATGTGATCAAGCGCCAGCATACGTTCGCCGGTCCGCGTCCGATAGCTGAGACAGATGTCGGTAAGGCCGACCTTCGGAATGTCCGCAACTCCGCGTTTCGTGTGCGCCGCTACAGCCAGACCTACTTTCCCCCGGGAAGCGCCGACGCGCGACGGTTTGCGAGGATCGCTCTTCCGCGGATCAATCGTTGGGACCGGAAGTTGCGACGGAAAATTGTGCGCATTCGTGCTCATTGAATGGCCTTCCTTCCCTTCTCTGCCAGGACCTGATTCAGAAGCGTCAGATCGTAAAGCCGCGTGAGATCGGGCATCTGGCGGCCGAGGAATCCGTCGTCGAAGGCTTGTTGCGCCGCAGTGGTGAGCGCACTATGCAGCGGATCATAGGTGACTTGCATGCGGGCAAAGGCCTCATCGAGAACCACGGACGGAAGAGCCTTGCCGGTCTCCGCCAGAATCTGCTGGTTCAAGAGTTTCTTGGCTTCTGAGGGGTGATCATTAATCCAATCGGTAAGATCGACGTTCGCCCGGATCCAGTTCTTGACCAGGTCGGGATGACTCGTCAGGAACTTTGCATTCACGACTAAGACCCCGATGACAAACTGCCCATTCGGCCAAAGGGTGCGCTCATCGACAAACAGGCGGCCATTTCCCTCGTGGATCAAACGCGTAGCCCACGGTTCAGGAGCCCAGGCCGCATCCAACTCCTTCTTCAGGAACAACGTGAGTTGATCGGGATTGGCCATGGGGATGATCCGCACGTCGCCGCCTTTGTCGTTCGTCTTCATCCCATGACTCTTGAGCCAGTTGCGGAGCGCCACATCCTGAGTGTTGCCGAATTGCGGCGAAGCCACTCGCTTCCCATGGAGATCCTCCGGCTTCTGAATTCCGCTGTCGTTCCGCACGATCAGCGATGCGCCGCCGCTGGCCGCTCCTGCTACCACTCGCAGAGCCTCTCCGTTGGAACGCACGTAGCCGTTAATTGCCGGGTTTGGACCTACGTAAGTCATGTCAATCGCGCCACCAAACAAGGCTTCAATGGCGGAGGGGCCGGCGTTGAAGCTGGTCCACTGCACTTTCACCTGCGGTCCCATGGCTTTGTCGAACCAGCCGTTGGCTTTTCCCACCATGGCTTGCGCGTGCGTAATATTGGGAAACGCGCCCACGCGAATGGCAGTTTGCGTCCACCCAGGAAGCGCGGCGACCAACCCAACCATCAGCCCAAAGATAAGTCTCTTACTCACTCTTCTTTCCCCCGACGACCATGGGGAGGAGCGCCGCCTTTTCTTTCTCTTTTTTCTTGGCCGCCTGCTTGCCCTTGGTGACGCGCGGATGCGGCTCGGCGATAAGGTCAGCCAAAGTTCTATTTTCCAGGATGTGCGCGGCTGCGTCGCGCACGTCCAGGAACAGCTGGTAAAGCGCCCGGTGCGGCAAATCGCGGACAATCAGCGCACGCAATTGCTCGGCATCGCCAAACGGCGCCAGCGGACCATCGATCAATCGTATGATTTCGCTCAGCCGGATTTCAGCCGGATCGCGGCGCAACTGGTATCCGCCCTTCGCTCCACGCACACTCTCAACGATGCGCGCGTTCTTTAGTTCAAGGAGAATCAGCTCAAGAAATTTCTCGGGCAAATTCTCTTCATAAGCGACTTCCCGAATCTTGATGGCACCCTGGTGGTAACGGCGTGCCAGCATCATCATCGCCTGCAGAGCGTAAAGTCCCTTTTGCGAAATTTTCATAGCGCGGCCACTATACCATAAAGTCCATTGTATTAATAGACTTTATAGACCACCAGGGAGCAATTCTCGCGCCATCTTGAAGCTGCCTCGGCTACATCGAACAAACCTGATTTCAGAGGTTTACAGAAGGTCCAGAAATGTTCCCGCGAGTCGAAGTGCATTCCGTTGCAGTTTCGAGGACATGGGAGAGCTTTCAGAACTGAAATCGGAATCGATCGATCTCAGATCTCGGGCAGAATACGCAGCACCTGCACGGTAATATTGTCTGGCCCGCCCCGCTGCCGAGCCAGCTTTACTAACGTCTCACAACACTCCGCCGGGGCATTTTTGCCCGCCGCCATCTCCAATTCTTCGTCCGTCACGACGCCCCAAAGTCCATCGGTGCAGAGCAGCAGATCGTCTCCATCCTGCAACATCGTTCCGTATTCGACGGCATCCACAGCAACCTCCGTGCCCGCTCCCAAGGCACCGGTCAGAATATGGCGCTGGGGATGCTTCTCCGCGTCCTCGGCACGCACGATACCGCTTTCCACTAGCCGGCTAACGTAGGAGTGGTCGCGCGTTAACCGCGAAATTCGAGCACCACGTACCAGATACAGTCGGCTGTCCCCCACGTGCGCAAAATACAACTGTCGATTACGAACGACCAGAGCGGTGCACGTCGTTCCCATTCCGTGAAGCTCGGGATGCTGCAAGGCGTAATTCTGAATCCTATTGTGAGCGGTGGCAAATGCCTCCAGCAAAGTCGCACGGGGATCGTCCCGCACCATGGTGTCGTAAACTTCGCGCACCGTTTCTACCGCCAGGCGGCTGGCCTCCAGGCCGCCTTCGTATCCACCCATGCCGTCGGCAATTACGGCCAATCTTCCCTTTCGCTGGAATTCGCCCTCAGCCGCCGGCTCCCAATAGAGGTAGGAATCTTCATTATTGTCGCGTTGGCAGCCCACGTCGCTGAGGCTCGCCACTTCCACTCCAGGTTTCACGTTCATGCAGTCGACCGACATTCCTTGGTTACCTACAACGCAACGTCGAGTACAAGAGTACGGCGGACCGTTGCAGTCCACGCGCATGGCCCCAATCTGCCCCGGTCATTATAGACAAGTGCCCGTGCAAACACGCAACGCTCTCCCCCGTGTTACGAAAAACAAAAAAGCCGCGGCCATCCGCGGCTTAGGTCCTGAACTCGGGGAGTCAGACGCTCGAGCTACTTCCCATCATGCTTATCTTTATAGATCTGCTTGCTCGTACGGTTCTGTTCCCGGTTGAGCTGCTTCTGCTCGCCCTTGGTCAGATGACCGTTGTGAGCCGCCATATCCGCCTTCTGCTGGTTCTCGATATTCTGTTCGCGATTTTCCAGGCGCGAAGTCTGGCCGGGCGTCAGCGTACCGTTTTTCACGCCATTCGCGATCCGGTCCTGCTGGTTGGTCTCGCGGCCATTCACTTCGTTGACGCGAGGATGACCGGGATCAACCTGGCCCGGGCCCGCGCCGGATGTGTTGCTGTCTTGGGTTTGAGCAGCGGCGGCACCCACAAACATCAGACCACCCACTGCCAGGACTAAGAGCGACTTCGTGATTTTATTGTTCATGTTGGGTCTAAACCCTCGCGTCGCAGTTTAGTTGCGCGCCGCTAAACATCGCCAATTACGAAAGGAGGCGGCGAATCCTAAGCCGAAAGAAACAGTGTTCAAAGTAACCATCTGAGATTACTGAAGTCACCGGGCGCGATGACCAAGCCTCAAACGAGCCCACTCCGCCGGTTTCCGCAATGGCGTATTCCCCCAGTCGAGTGCGACAATAGCCGATCCATGAGGGCTGCACTTACACGGCGACCTTTAATTGTTCTTCTCCTGATTGCATTTGGTCACTCGCTTTCCGGCCAATCTGCTCCTCGCGCTCACTCAGCGGGCGTCCGGCGATACACATTCAAAGTCATCCAAACGTTTCCCCATGATCCGCACGCTTTTACCCAAGGTCTGGTATTTCATGGCGGGTTTCTATACGAAGGCACCGGGCTCAAGGGCAGATCATCGTTGCGCAAGGTGCGTCTTGAAACTGGAGAAGTTGTTCAAGAAGTCGATCTGGCGCCTGAACTCTTCGGCGAGGGAATTACCATCGTCAAGAATGAAATCGTACAACTGACCTGGCAGTCCCAGATTGGATTCGTCTACAACCTGAGCGATTTCCATTTGCTGCGGCAATTCTCTTACCCCGGGGAAGGATGGGGTTTAACCACCGACGGCCGTGAGATTTTTATGAGTGACGGTACACCGGAGATCCGTGTCTTGGATCCCGTCACGCTGAGCGAGAAGCGGCGTTTCACGGTTCACGACGGAGCTGCCCAGATCAGAGAGCTGAACGAGTTGGAATTTGTCGAAGGAGAGATTTTCGCTAACGTCTGGCAGACCGATCGAATCGCCCGGATTTCTCCGCGGACCGGCGAGGTAATCGGCTGGATTGACCTCGAAGGTTTGCTAAGCCCCGTCTATCGCCTGGAATCAGGCGCTGTGTTGAACGGAATCGCCTACGATGCAGAACGCAAGCGGTTGTTTGTCACCGGCAAGTTGTGGCCAAAGATTTTCCAGATCCAACTCATTCCGAAACCTTAGAACCGCCCCTGTTTGTGCTACAGGCTAACGGACCTTCCCGCGTCTCAGCCTTTTCACGAACCGTTAACCCTTAAGAAGAATCACACTTTCCGCTCGCGGCATCCTAAACTAGTCATTCAAGGAGACAAATTCATGGCTGTCGCAACCGAAACTCTCACTCCTCTCTCCGCCGAAGAACTGAAAAAGATGGATGCTTACTGGCGAGCTTGCAATTATCTATCGGCAGGAATGATTTACCTTCGCGCCAATCCCCTGCTTCGGGAACCCTTGAAGCCGGAGCACATCAAGAATCGTCTTCTCGGCCACTGGGGATCAGATCCCGGTCAATCGTTCGTATGGATTCATCTGAATCGACTCATCAAAAAGTATGACTTGAATGTGATGTACATCTCCGGCCCGGGTCACGGTGCGCCGGCCACACTGGCAAACAGTTATCTCGAGGGCCACTACTCCGAGATTTATCCGGATAAAAGCCGCGACCAGGCAGGCATGCTGAAGTTCTTTCAGCAGTTTTCTTTTCCCGGCGGAATCGGCTCGCATTGCACACCGGAAACGCCCGGCTCGATCCACGAAGGCGGCGAACTTGGCTACTCCATCTCGCATGCCTATGGAGCGGCGTTCGATAATCCTGATCTAATCGTTACCGTGGTGGTTGGCGATGGCGAAGCGGAAACCGGCCCACTTGCGACGTCATGGCATTCCAACAAGTTCCTGAATCCGATTCGCGACGGCGCGGTATTGCCTGTGTTGCATCTCAACGGCTACAAGATTGCCAATCCGACTGTGCTCGCGCGTATTCCGCGGCACGAGTTGGAATCGCTATTGATCGGCTACGGTCACAAACCTTATTTTGTCGAGGGCGACGACCCGGCCGAGATGCATCAGAAGATGGCTTCCACTCTTGAGGAATGCATTCTTGAGATTCGCTCGATCCAGCAGAACGCCCGCGCCAAGCAAGATGCCATGCGTCCGTGCTGGCCCATGATCGTTCTGCGATCGCCGAAGGGATGGACCGGACCGAAAGAAGTAGATGGTCACAAAGTGGAAGGCACGTGGCGTGCTCACCAAGTTCCCGTACTCGACCCCGTCGCCAACAAGCAACATCTCAAGCTAGTCGAAGACTGGATGCGCAGCTACAAACCAGAAGACTTGTTCGATTCCAACGGAACACTCGTGCCCGAGCTACAGCAGCTCGCGCCGACCGGCGAGCGTCGCATCTCCGCCAACCCGCACGCCAACGGCGGATTGCTGCGTAAAGAACTCGCCATGCCGAACTTCCGGGATTATGCCGTAAAGGTGAAGGCTCCGGGAGCGATATACGCTCCGCCCACCGACGTGCTGGCACGCTTTCTCGCGGAAGTGATGCGCCGCAATATGAACTCGTTCCGCGTCTTCGGGCCCGACGAGACCGCGTCCAACCGGCTCACCGCGATCTACGCCGCCTCGAAGAAAACATGGCTTGCCGAATATAAGCCGGACGATGCCGACGGAGGCGAGCTCGATGTCGCTGGGCGCGTCATGGAAATGCTCAGTGAGCACACGCTCGAGGGATGGTTCGAAGGCTACGTCCTCACCGGCCGGCATGGATTTTTTTCAACTTACGAAGCCTTCGTGCATGTCATCGATTCCATGTTCAATCAGCACGCCAAATGGCTGGAGAAATCGAAGAAGGAAATATCCTGGCGCGCCCCGGTTCCTTCGATCAACATTCTCATTACATCTCTCGTGTGGCGGCAGGATCACAACGGCTTCACCCACCAGGATCCGGGATTTCTCGATGTGGTTACAAATAAAAGTCCCGACATAGTCCGGATCTATCTGCCGCCGGATGCGAACTGTCTGCTCAGCGTGGCGGATCATTGCCTCCGCTCGCGCGATTACGTCAACGTCATCGTCGCCGACAAGCAGGATCATCTTCAGTATCTCAGTATGGACGAAGCCGTCACCCATTGCACTAAGGGCATTGGCATATGGGACTGGGCTTCCACTGACGATGGCACCGACCCTGACGTGGTAATGGCTTGCGCTGGCGACATCGCGACCATGGAATCTCTGGCGGCCGTCCAAATTTTGAAGAAGCACTTTCCCGACTTGAAAATCCGCTTCGTCAACGTTGTCGATCTTTTTCGGCTCCTGCCGGAAACCGAACATCCGCACGGCCTCTCCGAGCGCGACTTCGATTCTCTCTTTACGACCAACAAGCCCGTGATCTTCAACTTCCACTCCTACCCCTCGCTCATCCACAAACTCAGTTATCGCCGCACCAATCACGACAACATTCACGTGCGTGGGTATAAAGAAAAAGGCAATATCAACACTCCGCTCGAACTCGCTATTATCAATCAGGTCGATCGCTTTGACTTGGCCATCGATGTAATCGACCGCGTCCCGCGCCTGCAGCCCAGCGGCGCCCACGTCAAAGAATGGCTGAAAGATCAGATCATCGAGAGCATCAATTACGCTCACGCGGAGGGCATCGATAAGGAAGAAATCCGCAATTGGAAATGGGCGGAATAGGCGTGGCGACCGGTCTAACCAAGCAACACGATCTGATCCTCGCGCTGAACAGCGGCTCGTCGTCGCTGAAGTTCGGCATCTATTGCCAAGGTGCGAGGGATGAAGAGCCGTTGCAGACCGGAAGCGCCGACGGCATTGGCCGCGACAACGGCTCCCTGCACATTCGTTCCGCCGACGGAAAGTCGCTGGTACAGCGCGAATGTATTCACGAATCGCAAATCCACGCACTCAGCCTGCTCGCCACCACGATTCGCGAGTACATTCATACCAGTCCAGTGGCTGTCGGACACCGGGTGGTGCATGGAGGTCCCAAGCTTGTCAGGCACCAACTCATCACCGTGCAAGTCCTCGACGAATTGCGCGCTGCAACTCACTTCGCACCTTTGCACATCCCGCAAGCGCTGAAGCTGATCGCGTCGGCCCAGTCGATTTTCCCTGAGGCCGCACACTTCGCCTGCTTCGACGACGCGTTCCACCAGACGATTCCCGAGGTCGCATCGCGATTCGCTCTTCCCCGCCACTATTTCGACACGGGAATTCGGCGTTACGGCTTCCATGGCATTTCCTATGAATCGCTAGTCCATCACTTCGGCAAAACGCTTCCCAAGCGAGCCATCTTTGCCCACCTGGGGAATGGATCAAGTCTGTGCGCGCTGCGGAATGGAAAATCGATCGACACCACGATGGGCCTCACGCCCACGGGCGGCATTCCTATGGGGACCCGGTCGGGGGATCTTGACCCCGGCGTGATCATTTATCTTCTGCGCAATGAAAAGCTCGACGCTGACAAGCTGGAAACTCTGCTGAATCATCAGAGCGGATTATTCGGACTCTCATCCGGCCAAAGCGACGTCAAGACGCTAGAAGAGCGCGCTCGCTCCGGCGACGCAGAATCTGCACTGGCGCTGGATATCTTTGCCACCGCGGTACGCAAGGTGATTGGGGGGTATATGGCTCTGCTGGGCGGAATCGACCTCGTGGTCTTCACCGGCGGCATCGGAGAGCACAGCAATCAGATTCGGTCGTCGGCCACGCACGGACTCGAAGCCATGGGGCTCACGGCAGACAAAATTAAGATTTTCCCCACTGAAGAAGAACGACAGATTGCCCGCCACTGCCGCAGCCTGATAGCGCAGAACAAATGATGAGCGCAGGCTCAGGCTGAAGCGCTGGATTGCGCCGGAGCCTTGGTAGCGCACTCTCCGTCACACTCCTTGTCTCCCCACATCACTCCCAGGGAATGAAGTATGAGCGAGTCTCCGATGGTCACCTTACTCGAGTCAGTCACGATTTGATAGGCGTAATAAACCAGCTGATCCCGCGTGATGCACCAGCGTTCGTGCCGTATGACGCCTTGGCAGTGCTCGCAAGCCGCCTGCGCATTGTAGCGATTACATGGGTACTGAAAACTCGGAATGCCATCGGACATTGAACCAAGCCTTTTATCAACGGAGTCGCCACGATTGCCGGGAAACCCTCGGAAAATCGCCTTCTGATGGCATCCTAGGGCGTAGCGAAACTCCGCAGAATGGCGGCTGTCACACGTCTTTGTGATATAGATCACTCAATGCTTTCAATCCAAAGAGAGGGAGCGGCGGAGCGGGACTATGCGCGAAACAAAAGGCACGTATCCCGAAAGGACACGTGCCTGGATTCAACACGCTGCAAACTAATAAGCAGCTGGTCTATCGACCATAGTATTTTGCATTCAGCTCGGTGAAGGAGTTCCACTTTTCCGGGAGGTCATCCAACGCGAAGATGGCCGAGACTGGGCACACCGGGACGCATGCCCCGCAGTCGATGCACTCCACCGGATCGATGTAGAGCAACTGCTCCGTGGCGTACTTGGGTTCATCTTTCTTAGGATGAATGCAATCCACCGGGCACGCGTCCACGCACGCTGTGTCTTTGGTGTTGATGCAAGGCTCTGCGATTACATAGGTCATGACGGTGTCGGTCTCCTGAACTGGATGCAGCTATTTTACTACGGCGGTGCGCGAAAGCGCACATTCTAGCAAGAAATCACGTCGCTCCGCAAAAGCGAAACGGCCAGCAGCGCTGGCTGCCGGCCGTTGTCAAATCTTTCCGAAGACATCACCGAACCTCCGACCAATATCCGATTACCGGTGTCCGCCGCCTCCGCCGTGTCCACCACCGCCGCCACCGTGGAAGCCACCACCACCGCCACCGTGGAAGCCGCCGCCTCCGCCATGGAAGCCACCAGCAGCGCCACCGTGGAACCCTCCTCCGCCGTGGTAGCCGCCGTAGCCGTGTCCGCCAGCGTAGCCGTGTCCGCCGTAGTAACCGTGTCCACCGTAGTAGCCCCGTCCACCGTAGCCGCCGCGGCCATAGCCCCAGCCACGACCGTAGCCCCAGCCTCTACCATAGCCCCAGCCACCACGCCAACCCCAGCCGCCTCCCCAGCCGTACCACGGGCCGGCGCCAATGAACACGCCGTTCACAAACCAGTCAGACCCGTAGTAGCCATAAGGAGCGCAAGCATAGGGATAGTACCCATAGTACCCATAGTCGCAAACGGGCGCGGCGCCTACCCCGATACCTACTCCTACCTGCGCATGGGAGGGCTGCGAATAAGCTAGCGGCAGCGCCAGAACCGCAATCAAAGCCAAATTTCGTAAGTACCGCATGGTGAATCCCCCTTATCTCAGACCCGCCATTACCCGCCATCAAACCATCGGATCTGAAGCCCCTCCGGATTTCCTTTCTATCCGAAGCGCCTACCTATTTGAACTCGCCACTCCAGGAAAAGTTGCAGTTCCCAAGGTGGCTGATTTCGGCCACCCCGCATAAATTCAACCACTTGCGGACTATGCCCTGCATTTACGCTCCCACTAACTCTTCACTCGGCTCGTATTCCACAATGTAGCCCGCGACCGCGCTGGCCGCAACCGTTAGCGGCGAAGCCAGATACATCTGTCCGGGACCGCTCCGGCCGGGGAAATTGCGGTTCTGCGCGCTGATCACGACCTGCTCCGGACGCGTGGAAACCCCCGGCCCGGCGTTAATGCAGGCGCCGCAACTAGGCTCGATCACGTGCGCCCCAGCCCTCTGAAACACATCCAGATAGCCCTTGCGCAGGCAGTAGTCGCGTGTTTCCTGCGACCCAAACTGGATGTAGAACTTTACCGAGTCCGCCACGCGTTTGCCCTGCTTAAGCGCGTCAGCCAGCACCCGCGCATACATGTCCATGTCTTCATTCTTGCCGGCCGTGCAGGTGCCGCCATAGGCAATCTCGACCGGAATCGGGGTGTTCAGGTCCCGCACATACTTTCCGTTGCCGGGATCACCCGGCGTCGCCACCATGGGCCTAATCTCGGCCGCATCCAGTTCGATCACATATGCATACTGCGCATTCGGATCGCTGCACAGGCCTTCGATCATAGCTTGGGCCTTGGTGCGATCCATGCCCCGCCGCTCCACCAGGAACTCGACGGCTTTCTTGTCCGGTGCAACAATGCCCGTAAACCCGCCAATCTCGGCCGCCATGTTTGTCATGGTGGCGCGCTCGTCCACGCTGAGTTCTTCGATGGCCTCGCCTGCGTACTCCATTACCTTCGCTAAGGCCTTGCCGCTGCGCACGTAGTCAAGGCTCAAAATCTTCAGGATGAAATCTTTCGCCGTGGCGTTGGCGTGGCGCTTCCCGCGGATCACGATCTTCACCGATTCCGGAACTTTGACGCGGACGTCCTTCGTGATCCAGCCGTTGAACACATCGGTCGTGCCAATCCCAAAAGCCACGCAGCCAATCGCTCCCACATGCGGGGTATGCGAGTCCGAGCCAATGTTGAGTTGCCCCGGCAGCGCATAACTCTCCAGCACAATCGAGTGGCAGATGCCCTCCGACCCCTTGCGGTCTTTCAATTCTCCGTGCAGCTTAATTCCCTGCTTGGCGGCGAAGTCCTGCTGTTTCAGTTTGAGCTGTGTTGCCAGATCGAGCAGGCCCAGCTTCTTTTTCTCTTCTGAAATCACCTCATCCAAAAACGTCAGATGATCGCGGAAAAAAATAATGCTCGAGGCATCGTTGACCTTCGCATCCTTGCCAACGTAGTGCTCAAAGAAAATCGCTGCCATCGGAGTAACGTACTCGTGGCTGAAACGCAAGTCAGCCTGAGCAAATCCGGTATCACCTGGCTTTACGCTGGCAACGCCAATGCCGCCGCTTTCGTTCACCATGTGCCGCGCGAAGATTTTCTCCGCTACCGTCATCGGCCGCTTGTCAGTTCGCATCGGTGGCAGGAACACCTTCTTTTGCATCCGCGCCACATTGAAGGGAAACAACCCGCCGTACTCAATCACCTGCCGCGTGATCTCATCTTCGCCGGTGGTAAACTCGGCAAGTGCAATCTCTTCCCCGCTGCGGATCCGATCGATCAGCGAGAAGTTGGTAGAAGTCAACACTCCCAGGTTCTGGCAGTTTTGCTTGTAGATTCGCTCAATGTTTTCTGCGATCACCACACGAATTCCGGCACACATCTCGGCATACGGCGACTGCTCGCGGCTCGATCCTTTGCCGCGCCGCTTCCCGCTCACCGCGCACACAAATCCGCCGCGCTTCACTTCCCCGCGGCCGATGGGCGTCACGCTGCCGCACTTTAGCCCGAGGTAAGGAATCTCGCCGAGTGTCTCATCGAAGTAAAAACAGTAGTGCGCAGGTGTTATTTCATCGGTCGAGATGTCATCTCGCAGCTTGGGATTGTTGGCCGGATTCTTTGTATCCCAGGGCAAATCCTCACCGGCCAATTGCCGCTTGATCAATTCGGGATCTTCGGTGAGAAAGAGAATGCGCCCTTGCAGCCGGACTTTGTCCGGCCGCTTTTCGATTTTGCGCTCCAGAAGAGAGTTGATCACGTTGCGCCTGTAGGATTGAACGATTTATCGGACAGGCAGAAGCGGCTACCCAGTCCCCAGTTATTGTAGCGCGGGATTCGGTCCGTGGTTCCGAGGTTAATGGTGCGCGTGCGCTGACTTGTCAAACTTCTCACCGGCCGGGATCGCCACCGCCAACCGATTCTCCTTCGGTGCCAAAGGACAGGTAGCATAAGGAGTTACCGCGCACGGAGGATTGTAAGCCCGATTGAAATCGAGCGTCACTTTTCCATTTACCACCGGACCAGTCTCCAGAAAACGCCCGCCAGGATAGGTATCGGTCTTCGCCGTCAGGTCGTTGAAAACGAAGAAAAGTCCTTTCGAAGGATCGCCGCGGAGATCGGTCAACTCCACTTCCTGACCGTTGATCTTGAACACCGCTGTACCCGCCACTCTGATCGCGGTCGCATCCCCCAGGACATTGGGCACATCGATCGTCTTTTTTCCATCGGACGGCAACCACGTCGCGGCGATCTGGTAATTCATATCCAACGGATAAAACATCAGCCCGTGAAAATTGCGCACTGCAGAGCTGTCCGCATCCCTCAGGCGAACGCCCACGCGCTCTCCGCGCACAATCACGTGAAACTCCAAGCTTCCAATCTCGACCATAGACGCGTGCCCCGAAACATCAGGATCCATCTTCGCCGCCTCTGCCAGAGGCTTCCCTTCCGAGGTGGCGTGCACTTCGGGAAGCAATTTGATGGTGACGTCCTTGCCCTCGAGATCGAATTCTCCAGCGTGCGCCGGGCCCTTGGGAAAAACAACCGCATTCTCCGCCGCCGACCCGAAGCTGTTGGCTCCCGGCTTCAGCCAGTACAGTCCCGCCAACGGCAGCCAGTTCTTTTTCAGATCCTCGATCTGCTCCGCTTTCCACTTTTCGAACGACCGCACATAAGCTGTGTCGGGAGCGGAAACGGATGAGAGAGTGCTGTTGTCAGCTCCCTGTAAGACTGAGAACAGTGCGGCCACAGAAAAAACGGTAATCGCAGACCGCTTGGCGAGATCCATATTCTTCCCTTGATTTCACCGCTCGTGCTGGCGCGGGTCCGGCAATGGCTCCATTCCTCTTCCCGCGAAAATTTCTCTAAACTCGTTCAACAGGGCCTCATGCAACAGTCCATTCGACGCCACAGTCTCGCGGCTGTTGAGTTCGAAGGGCAATCCGTCGAAGCGCGTCACTTTGCCGCCCGCCTCCTCCACGATCAACACGCCCGCCGCCGTATCCCAGGGATTTAAATTGAACTCCCAGAAGCCATCGAACCGCCCTGAGGCAACGTTGCACAAATCCAGCGCAGCGGAGCCCGCGCGCCTGACGCCGTGCGAGCGCAGCGTGATCTGGTGATAGAAATAAATATTCGGATTCTTGTGCCGCTTCTGGCTGGGAAACCCCGTGGCCAGAAGACTCTCCTTCAACGTAGCCGTCTTCGAGACGTGAATGGCCTCTCCGTTGAGCCACGCGCCTCTTCCCTGTTCCGCGGAGAACAGTTCGTTCCGCGTGGGATCGTAAACTACCGCAGCAATGCGGCTGCCCAGCTTCCCGGACGAGCGTTGTTCTGGCGTCTGGCGTTCCAATCCCATGGAAACGCAGAAGACGGGGTAGCCGTGTGCGAAGTTGGTAGTACCGTCGAGCGGATCAACATACCAGCGATACTCGCTCCCCTGGTCGCTAAGCCCCTGCTCTTCGCCCAGAACATCGTGGCTGGGCCAGCGCTGGCGTATGCGATCCCGGATCATCGCCTCGGCGGCGCGGTCGGCTGCCGTAACCAGGTCGGCCTCACCCTTGTACTCAATCTTCAGGTGCTGATGGAAGTACTCCATCAACAGCGCGCCCGCTTCGCGCGCAATCTCTGACATGGCAGGAATAAAGCTGTCGTGATTGGGGGAACTTGAAGACATCAAACTCTGTTGAAGGCTTCCCGGTGGGCCGGACTCCGGAAGCCGCAGCTACTTCTTCGCGCCGCCATCCTCGGCAATGTACATGATCTCGTGTTTGAAGATGAACAGGTTGGGCGCACCTTCGCGCGTCAGGCGCACCATGTGCTTGTCGTAATACTCAATCCATCCGTTCACCGTCTGCCCGTCCATCAACTTGACGCTTACCGGCCGCTGCTTCTCCCCCAGGCCTTTGAGAAATCCGGCTTCCTCGAAAGTCTCTTCCGGAGGCGGAGTCCGGCCACGCTTGCCGGCGTTAGGGCTTCCACGCAATGCCATGCTGGCATTGTACACAACGGCTGAGAGGCGCGATGTGACCTCGACTCGCTCGCACGCGCCTGGCAGTATGCTCAACTTTCGCGCGAGCTCCGCAGGACGATCGGGACGATCCTAGGTGGAATTGCGAAAGCTTTCGCTTCACGGACTCAACTGACTCCTTATGTCCAAAACAAAGAGCCATCGGCCATAGGGCCGATGGCTCAATAGAGCGAAAATTTAGAAAATAAATTTCAGCTCGAACTCAACAGCGCGAGGTGCACCGAGCGCATTCACGCCTGAGCCCAGGCCTAGACGCAGGAAGTTTCCGGCGGCTCCGTGCTCAAGTGCGCTGGTCGTCCCATTTGGAGAACCTACATTCCCGTTGAGGATGGTGCTGAAAGGAACGGCAGCGCCATCGAAATTAGAGAAATTGAACACATTGAAGAAGGAGACGCCCGGTTGGATTTGCAGTCTCTCCTTGATCTTATAGTGCCAGTTCATGCTAACGTCGAAGGCCCTTAACCACGCTTGGCCAATTGCTCCCGGAGGCGCCAGTTGCAACGGTCCATAGTTTGCGCCGGCGGCAGGCGTGCTCCCGCCGATTACTCCGCCCAAGGCCTGCAGCTGCGGTAACGTAAACAGATTATTCGATATCAACACCTGGCCAGCAGGAGTGGCCTGACCCACCAAGGTGTTGTTGTATTGACTGATCGCCTCGTTAAGTTGCTTCACCCCAATGCTGCGTCCAAAGGCGCCAATGTTGGTTCCAGGAAGAAGATCGCCTATACCTCGGTTGTTGGCCGAGGCCCCGTCCCCGGTACCATCTCCTGTGATGTCCGTCTGGTAGATCCCACCCGGCAACCCGCTCACCGGAAGCGTGACATTATCAGGCAGCGGACTGTCGAAATGGGCGGTAAATCCGAGCTGGAAGTTCGCCGGCAAATTCACATATCCGCCAAACGAAAGCTGGTGGGTGCGGTCCAAGGCGTTGGGACCGATGTATTTCGTTGGATCGTCGAAGTCAGTGGCAACGGTGCTGAAATCGTTGTCCCTCGCGGTTGCGACATACCGAGAGAGAGAATAAGAAACCTGCAGGTTCATACTCTTGACACCGGGGAACGGATTGGCCATATTCTGCTTCAAGCTCATCTGCAATCCGTTGTAAACCGACCGTCCGATGGGGAACAGCATCTCATTGCTGCCCAAATTCGCGTTGATGCCGGGGAAAGCTGCCGGCGGCGCGCCATCGAGCGCACAGGGAAGACCACTGCAGAGCATGTAACCGGAGTCAAGGCCGTTCCTGGCGAAGTCGGCAATAGTCGCTTGGCCTGCAGGGCCACCGCCGACTCCCGGATGCAGACCCGGGCAGCCCGCAATCGCCGCGTCAATCGAGCCCACCCCACAAGCGGTGAGGGTGTTAGCTATCGCATTCTGCGCTGCAGCCGGATTAAAGTATTTCGCGTCGCCGACGCGATTGGTATCCACGATAAGGAAGTTATGAGTGGATACGTTGCGCAGATAGTCCACACTGAACACTACACCCGGCCGGATCTGGTGCTGAACCCCGATGTTCATCTGCACCGACCGCGGCGAGCGATAGTCCGGAGCGAGAAGAGTCGTACTCGTAGCCTGATTGTCGGCCAAGAGCGTGCCGATGTAAGTGCCGTTGGTGGCCGGGCCCGCTGCCAGTGTCGCTGCCTGGTACGCCTGTTGTGCGGCAACGATCGCCGGCGCAGCTACGCCAATGGCCTCGCCGCAGTATGAGCTACCCGGGCATCCTGGCTGGAAGCCCAGGAAAAATCCTTGCTGGAGTCGTGCACCGGGATCGAACAAAATGTTGTTCCAGATGGAGTTCTCAAAGAACAGTCCAATACCTGCGCGAATCACGGTTTTGCCATTCCTGCTTGGATCCCAAGCAAGACCAAGCTGAGGAGCAAAGTTGAGGTTGGGTTGGTTGATGCGGTCGCCGAGACCGCTGTAGAGCTGATTGTTGAACTGGTCCAAGGCCGGCAGCGGACCGAGGTCAGTATCGGTCCGGCCAGTGTCGCGCACATAGCGCAGACCCGCCGTTAATGTGAAGTTGGGGATTATCTTCCAGGAATCCCCGATGTACCACGAGAACCGGTTATCCGGACCGATTCCGCCGCCCGGCAATCCAAATCCAGGTTTCGCGGAGAAAAATCCCTGTCCGTTTCCTAAGGTGACGCTGGCGACCGGATAATTCAGAGGATTGCCATCTCCGCCTGGAAATGGACAGTTATTTGCCGTAACGCAAGCGAGGTCCTGCCCCGCCGACAAGGCAGGAGAGCCTACCGCCGGAGCCAGCCCCAAGAACTTGGCGAAGCCACCGCCTAAAATGCGGTTGTATCCGGCGCCAAAGCGAATGAGGTGATTCTTGTAGAGCTTGCTGCCGTCGTACTTGATTTGATGATCAGACTGCATCGTCGCCTGCGGCGCCAGAAAGTTTGGCCCGGAGCAAAATGGATCTGCACCTGCGGTGAGGCAGAATGGGTCGCCACCGATGGCCAGCTCGATACCCGCTGCCGGATCGAAGATGCTGGAGCCGGCTACCGCGTCTTTGATCCCGTTTTCGAACTTGGTGTAGCCAAAGCGAACACTGTTGGTGATGGAGCCGAGGTTGAAGTCGACGCCGACAACTTGGTCTCGCGCGTGGTCCACGTTGGCAAACGGCTGAAAGGAGTTGGGAATGAACGGAAGAACGCTTTTGTTCTGGTCGTAGGTAAAGCGGTAGAAGACCTTGTATCGATTGGCCTGCCAGTCGACTCGCCCGACGGTTTCGGTCTCGCGGAAAGGTGAGTCGAAGTTTCCCGTAAGCCCGGAAAAAGCCCCTCCGGGAATAACCGGATCGATTAGATCCTGCTTGGTCCGCTCGGCATCGATGAAAAAGAAGAGCTTGTCTTTGATAACTGGCCCACCGATATCTCCTCCAAACTGGTTTCTTTGGAAGGGGTTGGTAGAGTCGCCGGGCAGTGCGGCATTCATAGATTGATCGCGGAAGTAATAGAAAGCCTCCCCGTGCAGAGCGTTGGTGCCGGACTTGGTGGTGACGTTTACCGATCCCGAGGAAGTCAACTCAGTGGAGAGATCCAGCGAAGACTGTTGCAGGGCGGATTCTTGAATCGCGCCAATGGGAAGATTTTGGGTTGTAGTGCCAACGTTCTCGTCGCTGATATCAATACCGTCTACCTCGATCCGGGCAGTGCGACCGAAGCGGCCGCCAAATGAGACCGAAGAGAAGCCGTTCTTGGTGGGGTCAAAGGTTCCGCCGTCTTGAATCTGCACGCCCGGCTCGAGTTGTGCGAGATCGAGGAAGTTGCGGCCGTTGATGGGCAGATTCTCAATTTGCTCAGAGGTGAGAACTCCCTGCACTGTCGCCTGCTCGGTGTTGACGGCAACCTCGCTGGCTTGCACTTCAACCACTTGGGAACTTTCTCCTACGGCGAGCTTCACATTTGCGGAAGCCGTCGTATTCACCTCTACGACAATCAACACCTGTTCTGTCTTGAATCCTTTCCCTTCTACTCGCACGACATACTCTCCCGGCGTAAGCGCTCCGGAAGCAAAGGTTCCAGACGACGTAGTGGTCATGCTGATGGCTTGATTCGTTCCCTTGTTGGTGATCGTCACTTTCGTGCCACTCACCACGGCGCCCGTTTGGTCGGTCACACTGCCCACAATACTGCCAGTGGAGATCGTCGTTTGGGCAAGCACGATGGCTGGAGACGCGAAAAGCACGAAAACGAGCGCGAACAGAATTGCCATTGCAAATCGCGCGCTGGGGCGTAGGGAACTTGGCTTGAACATCGTAAACCTTCCTTTCAGCATTGTGATCATCAGGAGATTACTCACCAAACCGCTTCAGGAATCTGAAGCCGTACCAGAACTGCTAAGCTATCGATCAACGGATTCGGCGGGATGCAGATCCGAACCTCCCGCCAGAAAATCAACCTATCCCACAAACAGAAACGTGACCTTGGCAGCGTTAAAGCAATTTTCCAGCCAGCCCCACGATGAAATGCCAAGGTTGCATCAACTCTATCTCTTTTCTATATCTTTCAGGTATTTACTGGGACTCACGCCTAAGGAGACACGAAGAAAGCTCCCTCTCCGTCCTCGTCAAAATCCCGAAAACTGTAGATTCATTCTGTAAAAGGAAATCTCGGTTTGTTTACTCTTGGGTTAACAAAATACATACACGCGGTTATGTTGAGAGATATCTCAACAGGGGAGTCTCGCCCACATCGGGGAGATCAGAAGTCGGACTTAACCGTGTAATAGCCTGCGCGGTGCCGCACTCGATAATTCGCAGCGTCCGGTGGTCCAGAAACGTTGACCTGGATCCGACGGAACTGGGAGTTCGAAGTCCGCTCGGTGGGGTAGTAAGCCAGCAAGTATTGAGTTCTTAGCTCGTCGCTGATCTGGCGGAAAGCATCGTCGAGCTGCGACATGGAGGTGGCGTAATAGTATTTGCCTCCCGTGTCTTCCGAAAGCTGGATCAAAGCGTGCTCGCCTCCGGTCTCGCGCCCCGCACTGTTTTCGATCGGCACCACGATGATGCTGTAGACGGTGCATTCGGCCTCTTCGGCGGCGCGCACCGCTTCCTTGTAATCCACTTTGCTGACCGTGTCGCCGCCGTCGGTAATCAGTACCAGGACTTTTCTTCCTTGCCGGCGGTCGAGCGAGCGTGAAGCCAGATAGACCGCGTCGAACAATGCCGTGGCCGCGCCCAGCCGGATATGGTCAATGCCATCATCAATCCGCTTCAGGTCGGATGTGTAACCGAAGGTGGATTGCAGCACCGTTTCACTAAACCCAAATACTGATAACGCATCTACCGGCCGCATGATCGTTCGCGCAAAGCGCTTGGCGGAGGATTGTTCCAAGGGCAGATCGTGCCGCGTGCTCAGGCTGGTGTCAATGGCGAGCGCAATCGAAAGCGGCACCGCCGATTCTTTATCGAAGACCGAGATTGTCTGCTCGCGGCCATCTTCTTGCACCGTGAAGTTTTCCTTCTTCAGTCCGCCAACCGGGCCCCCGTGAGCATCGGTCACCGTGACGTAAACATTCACCAGCTTTACATCAACCTTGAGCGTGTTCGGTTCCGTCGTGGATTGTTTTTGAGCCGGAGTTTGTTGCGCGTGGGAGAAAGCGCAGGCCAGCAGCAACATCAAGGTTACAGGTTTTCTCATTCGCTAAAGAAGTATACGTGGCGACAGCCACCCGTTCGACTTCGCTCAGAGCAGGCTCTCGGCTGTCCTGGCGAGCACAACCAGGCGTTTTCCAATGCAGGATCTCGGCGCTGAACGCGACTTAGCCCGTTCACTTAGATGCATGGTTCGCTGCCGGGCTGCCCGGGGCTCCGCGATCTGACTGCCAGAATCTGTGCGCCGGATTTTACCCGCCGGAGTTGGCGCGGGGAATTTCAGCAGGAAACGGTTCTCCATCAGCCCACACCGCGCCATCCTCAAAGTATTCTTTCTTCCAGATGGGCACCGTGCGCTTGAGCGTATCAATCAGCCAGCGGCATGCATCGAAAGCGGCGCCGCGGTGCGCCGATGCAACCACAATTAGCACGCTGGTTTCGCCGATCTCAAGCCGCCCCAGCCGATGAACCAGGACCACGTCGCGAATTTGGAACTGCTTCAACGCCTGCTCTGCCAACCCCTCCATCTGCTGCCGCGCCATCTCCTCGTAGGCCTCATAATCAAGGTAGAGCGTCTTACATCCCCGCGTCTGATTGCGGACCACCCCTTCGAAGACAACCGCCGCGCCATCCTCACCGCGCTTGAGGTTGGCAAGCACCGCCGACGTATCAATCGGCTCTCGAATAATCCAGGATCTGGGCACGGGGACTGTATCGCGATCTGCCTCTCCCGATCCGCCACTCACCGGCGGCAGCAACGCGACTTCATCGCCGGATTTCAGCGCAGTCTCTGCGCCCGCATACTGCTGATTCACCGCAATCGCCAACGAGGTCATCACGTCTTTCAGTCGCGGAATCCGGGATTCACAGTACGTAAGCACATCGCCCACCGTCGCGCCCTCGCGCAATTCCAGCGTGTCATTGGACTTTCCCGCCAGATCCTTCAACATCCCGAAGAAGAGAACGCGCACGCGCATGGCTTCCTTATTCCGTTGCAAGTTTAACGCGCCCCCGTCGCTCAGCGCACGAGTGGCAAATTCCTAGTGCAAAAAAAATTGCCAGCCCGTGTGGACTGGCAACTGATCACCGAACGCTGGTCACTTGCTACGCTCTTACGCTCGTGCGAACGCTTTATCGTGCGCCGCATCAGCCTGCGTGGTGAGCAGCTTCGCAGCCGCCGACTCCGCCACCTCCGGCAGCGAAACCCGCAGTGCCTCTTCAATCGTCTTCACATAATGAACCTTGAAATTCTCGAGTTGCTCCTTGGTGAGATCCTCGTCAACGTTCATCTTATTTTCCGCCGGCAAAATCACGTCCGTGACTCCGGCACGCTTGGCCGCCAGGACTTTTTCTTTAATGCCGCCCACCGGCAACACGTTGCCGCTGAGTGTGATTTCGCCCGTCATGGCCAGCAACGGACGAATGCGGTGCCCCGTCAGTAGCGACACCAGCGTGGTCGCCATGGTCACGCCTGCGGATGGACCATCCTTCGGAATCGCTCCCGCCGGCACGTGCATGTGAATGTCGTGATCGGCGAAGAAATTTTCCGCAATGCCCAACTGTGCCGCGTTTGAGCGCACCCACGTCAGGGCAGCCTGCATGGATTCCTGCATCACCTGGCCAATCTGGCCCGTCATGGTGAATCCACCTTTACCCTTCATCGCGTTGGCTTCGACGAACAGCACGTCCCCGCCCGATGGAGTCCAGGCCAAGCCCACAGCCACTCCCGGACGTTCCGTGCGCTCCTCGATCTCGCCCTCGGTGCGGATCTTGATTCCGCCCAGGAACTCCTGAATGATTTCCTGCGTCACAACGAGTTTCTCGGTCTTGCCTTCGGCCAGCCGCCGCGCCTGCTTGCGGCAGATGGTTCCGATCGTCCGTTCCAGGCTGCGTACTCCAGCCTCTCGCGTGTAGTGGCGAATAATGTAGCTTAGCGCCGCCTGAGGAAATTCGATCTGCTCCGCCGTGATTCCGTTCTCTTCCACCTGCCGTGGAACCAGATAACGGAACGCGATGTGCAGCTTCTCTTCCTCGCTGTAGCCCTGCAGTTCGATGATCTCCATACGATCGCGCAGCGGCTCGGCAATCGGGTCGAGCATGTTCGCGGTGGTAATGAAGAGCACCTTCGACAAATCAAACGTGACGTCGAGGTAGTTGTCGCGGAAGCTGGAATTCTGCTCGGGATCAAGCGCTTCGAGCAACGCCGAAGCCGGATCGCCGCGGAAATCACGGCCGACCTTATCGATTTCATCGAGCATGAAAACTGGATCCTTCGTCTCGGCGCGGCGAATGCCCTGGATAATTTGTCCCGGCAAGGCGCCAATGTAAGTACGACGATGTCCGCGGATTTCCGCTTCATCGTGCACACCGCCGAGTGACAGTCGGACAAACTTGCGTCCTAACGCGCGTGCGATCGACTTGCCCAGCGAAGTCTTACCCACGCCGGGAGGTCCAACGAAGCACAAGATTGGACCCTTCATGTTCGGCTTCAAACGCCGCACGGAAAGATAGTCGAGGATGCGATCCTTAACTTTTTCCAGGTCGTAATGATCCGTATCCAAGATCTCTTTCGCCTTAGGGATCTCGATTTCCTGTCCCGACGTCTTGGCCCAGGGCAACACCGCCAGCCACTCAACGTAATTACGGGTGAGTGAATAGTCGGCAGCCATGGGAGACATGCGCGAGAGGCGCCCCAATTCCTTGAGCGCTTCCTTCTTTACTTCTTCCGGCATACCCGCGTCGTCGATTTTCTTTTTCAGATCTTCAACGTCGCGCTGCCCTTCATCCTGCTCGCCCAATTCTTTTTGGATGGCCTTCATCTGCTCGCGCAGGTAATACTCGCGCTGCGTCTGCTGTACGCGATCCTGCACTTCGCTTTGGATCTTGTTGCGCAGTTGCTGCACTTCCAGTTCTTTCGCGAGATGCTGGTTGATCTTCTCCAGACGTATGCGAATGTCGAGAGTTTCCAGCGTGTCCTGTTTATCGGGCGTGGATAGCGATGGCAACGATGACGCGATGAAATCCACTAGTCGGCCTGGCTCGTCAATATTCAAGGCAACGGTAGAAAGTTCGTCAGACAGCGTCGGCGAACCGGCCACGATCTGCTGGAACAGCGTCAGCACGTTGCGCTGCAGCGCTTCGATTTCAGAACTGTCAGGCGGCGCCGCTTCCGGAATAGGTGATACCCGCGCCCGCATGAACGGCGTCAATTGCGTGAACTCGCCTAAACGTACCCGCTCCAGCCCTTCGGCAAACACGAACAGGCTCTGATTGGGCATCTTGACAACCTTATGTACGACTGCGGAAGTGCCGACCGTATAAAGGTCGCTGGGTTGAGGGTTGTCGACGCGCGCCTCGCGCTGCGCCACAACGATGATGGTTTTATCCTCCCCGAGCGAATTAATAAGCTGGACGGAACTATCGCGCCCTACCGTTAAAGGCAGGACGGCGTGCGGGAAAAGGACGGTATCCCGCACTGGAAGCACGGGCAAAGCCCGTACGTCATTTATTTCCCGATGCTTAGCAGTCGGCTCGGAAAGCGGTGGTTGGTTCATTGGCTCTCCTTGAGTGTAACTCACTCAAGCTTAGATGTTAATCCTCTGGAAAGGTTTCATCCACCTCTGTAAGCTGGAGGCTTCTCGATTCTATCGGCATCCTGAGTCGCTCGGCATGATGCCCAAGGTACCGGGGCTAACGCGGCTGGTCCCCCCCCGCAGGAAACGCGGGTGTGGTGACGGCTCGCCGTCCACCCGCGGGACGGTTCGAGGAATGAAACCGGTGCTTGATTTCCCTTCGAACTCTAATCAACCCGGAGAATCATTTGCATTCCATTTTCCAGTTTCACATTGTGTTTCTTGGACGTCAGGACCGATTCCTGCGCGGCTTCGCTCAACTCCACGCCGGACATGCCAACTGTTCCCTTGGCGTTAAACGGCAGTTTGGCGTCCGGATTACTTCCGCCGCCGGTGGGCATCCGTTGTCCACCGTACTGACTTGGCTGACCGCTGCCCGCACCGATAACTCCTCCAGGAGGCGACCCCAGACGGACCCCAGGGCCACCCCCCATTTGGTTGATCTGTTCCGAGTTTGTTGCAGGATCAAATTGATCCGCATACCCAACCGCTTTGATGTTCGCCGGCAGCGCCATTTCGGAACCGTTCTTCAAGATCATCTTGTCGAACACAACTTTCAAGGTCGAGGCAGAATCCCCCTGGTGAGGGACAACTTCGACCACGTGTCCTATGATTTTGCAGCCCTTGGTCGCAAGGCCTGGTGGAGATGAGTTTAGATCGTCAGTGGTTTTGGCCAGCACTTGGTCCCCCACCTTCGCTTTCTTGGCATCAACGGGCTTCTCGAGCTCTGCCCGAATCAAGGTTCCCGCCGTAAAGTGCATTTCAATCGCGGGCAGCTTGGGCGCAACCGACGCTGGAGCTGTTTCCGGGGATTGCGCCGGAGCCGCGCTCTGGCTGAACGAAATTCCCGTCAGCCAAGCTCCTGCAACTACAAAATAGAGCATCTTTTTCATGAGAGTACACCTCACGATTGCGGAGTATAGCAAAGATTCTGCGGTGCAGAGCGCCTCGAGATTCCACGCTCCAGTAGCGATTGAATCGAAGATAATCGAAGAATTACCTTGTGTTACGCGGCCCGGTAAATCCCTAACACCTTGACGAACTCCGCGATCTCGCCAAGATGCCGCAGGGCATTCCGGGCAGGTTCATCGTCGCCGCGCAGAAAGTCCACGTAGAAGACATATTCCCAGGGACGTCCACGCATGGGACGCGACTCGATCTTGCTCAGGCTGATATCGCGCAGGGCAAACACGCTCAGCGACTTGAACAGCGCTCCCGGCTCGTTCTTCACCTTGTATGCCAGAGAAGTTTTGTTCGCTCCGTGGGGAATCAGGCGCTGGTAGCGTCTGGCGGAGGCAGCGCTTCCCTTCCGTCGCGAAGTGGATGCTTTCGCTTTATGTATCAGGAGGAAGCGTGTGAAATTTCGTTTGTCGTCTTCGACTCCCGCCTGCAGAATCTTGCCTGAGTATTCTCGCGCGGCATGGCGGCCGGCGATGCCCGCCGCGTCAGGAAGCTTTTCCGCCACAACATGCTTTACGCTTCCCGCCGTGTCGTAGAACGGAACCGGCTCAATCCTGGGGTGGTGGCGAAAGAAATCGCGGCACTGATCGAGAGCCACCGGATGCGAGAATACGCGCCGCACTGCCCCGAGTTTCACACCGGGCGCGGCAATCACGTTGTGCACGATCCGCAACAAAAATTCACCCTGGATGAACACATCCCGCGCAACCAGCAGATCGGCGTGCTCGGCCACGGTTCCAGCCAGCGAGTTTTCGATCGGAATCACCGCGGCGGAGACCGATTCCTTCTCCACGCGTTGAAAGACCTCCGCGGAATGGGCGCAAGGGACCACGGTACAGCCCGGCAGCATGCGCTCCGCTGCTTCGTGGCTGAAGGAACCGAGCTCCCCTTGAATCGCGACTTTCTTCGCTGCAACTTTCATCACAATGCAAGGTAGCTGGAGAAGTGGGCCGAGCGCAAATCCATTCGGCGATCCGTTGATGTTTCAGGCGCTGATGTCTCATGCGCTAGACGAGATTTTTTTCCAGCACCAACGCATCCATTCCGTTGGAGTAGTAGCGAGGAAAAGTCCTGGTTACGCTAAAGCCGTGGCGCTCGTAAAAAGCTAAAGCAGACGCGTTATCGACGGCGGTTTCCAGTTCCACCACGCGACAGCCGGTAACGATCAAACGGTCTTCCGCCGCACGCAACAGCAGCGACCCCACTCCGAAGCGGCGCGCGGCAGCAATCACGTCAATCGTGATGATGTGCCCGCGGGCGCGGCTGCCTGCCTCGGCAACCAGGAACCCGACAATGGCCGAATCAGGTGTGGGAGAAGCAGAATGCTTTTCGTTTTTTGTGGAAGCCGAACCTGCCGAGGCCGAACCAGCCGCCCCTGCTCCATCCACACTCGCCGCCACCACTGTAAAGGCTGCACGCCGTCGCATATAAAGCCGGAGCTCTGCCCGGGAATAGGAAATTCCGGGAGGAAAGCAGGTTTGGTCAATGCGCCACAGCGTCTCGAAGTCGGAGGGCTGGAAATCACGAATGGTGAAGGGCACGCGGCCATTGTAACGGCCAGTGCGAAGCTTATTCCGCCTTGTGAGAGCTTCGATCCCAGGTTTTCCACAGATATGGGCTGCAGGTTGCCAGGAGCGCGCCAAATGGGTGCGATTGCCCCCTTGCTTCACCCGCAACCTCGGACGTACCATGAGCATCAGAGGAAGCGTTGTGGGGCGCGTTCTGCTGATTGACGTGGTCGCTTCGGTCGCCGTTTTGGGGCTGTGGTACCTCGTGTTTTCGCATTACAACCGAAAAAAGGGCGCCGCCGTCTTGCGCTGGGTCCAGTCCGCATGCGTCGGCAAGGGACGCATCCTCGAATCGAATTGGATGGGAACGTCCCGCTTGCAAGCCCGTCTTCATTTTCCCTCCCGCTGGTTTGATAACGCCCGCGTAACCGTGAAGTTCCGGCCGCGCGCTCTTCCCATTCAGTGGCTGATCAGCTGCTGGCATAAGCAAAAAGAAACTTTGACCTTTGAAGCCGATCTGGATGGCTCCCCGAGTTTCCGTCTGGAAGTGGTCCGGCATCGCTGGTGCGCTCATAATCGCGGGATTTCGTCTCCCAAGCGCGACGACCGCGAGTGGGATGTCTACGAACCCGGCGCCGTGATCCTGACCACCAGGACGCACTGGAAGCAGGATCCCTCAGCAGAATTGAATGCCCTGATGTCGGCGCGCCGGCAGGAGTTTCTCGAGGTGCATTTCCGTCCGGAATCTCCACAATTCTCAGCCGTCGTCCACCTGGAATCCCTGGCGGATCCGAATGCCGCCACCGATTTTGTCAGCGCGCTGCGCGAGATTGCTGCTGGAGCTTCGACGCACCGCCAGTAAGCGGGTCCGCCCCAACCTGAATTCCCTTCCTTCGTTCCACACGCTATGCTATCGTTCCGGCCCATGAGTCCCGCCCGCTTCGACAATTCCGCACCCGGCTCTTCTCCAATTCAGTTCGGCACCGCCGAATATCTCGGATCGCCTGGAGCCGATCACTGCCAGTTCTGCCAGCAGCCCATCACCGGCACTTATTATCGCGTGCATGGCGCCATGGCCTGTCGAGGCTGCGCCGAGAAGGCGCAGAGTGAGCTGCCGCAATATAGCCACGCCGATTACCTTCGTGGACTTCTCTACGGTGTCGGCGCCGCCATTGCCGGACTGATTCTCTACGCCGCCTTCGAAATTGCGACCAGTCTCATCATCGGCTACGTCTCGCTGGCTGTGGGCTGGATGGTCGGCAAGGCGATGATGAAAGGATCGAACGGTCAAGGTGGACGCCGCTACCAGATCACCGCCGCGTTGCTCACCTACGCGGCCGTATCCATGGCCGCGATTCCCGTCTGGATTCACTACGCAGGCGAACACAAGCAAGCCCAACATGCCTCCCAGCAACAGCAATTAGCGGATGAACAACGCGAGTTGGAGAAAGACACTGGAAGGCCTCAAACGCCGGCGCCCGCCAAGCCTGCCCTGAACATCGGCAAGGCGTTCGTGACGTTGGCGGTTCTGGGACTGGCCTCCCCGTTTCTCGAATTGGCCGATCCTCTCCATGGAGCGATCGGACTCTTCATCCTCTTCATCGGAATTCGCATTGCGTGGCAACTCACTGGACAGAAGATCCCTGCGATCGATGGCCCGTTTCAATCCTCGCCTCGCCCGCCGGCTGGAGTTAGCGCCGGCTGACGGGCATAATATCTACAGCTGTGTCCTCCATCACTCCCGAACTGATCCGAAACTGCGGGCGCTGCGCTCGCGAGCTCGCACCCGGGGCACTCGTCTGCGATCAATGCCACGCGCTCGTGCACTCCGAGCAGCTGGATCGTCTGGCTGCGGACGCGAAAGCGCTCGAGGCCAAAGGAGACTTGCGCCAGGCGCGCGACCGGTGGCTCTCTGGCCTTCCTCTCTTACCGCGAACCTCCAAACAGTACGACTGGATCAAGGAACACGCACGAGCGCTTGAGGTTGCAGCGGACGAAGCCCACCTTTCGGAGCCAACGGATAACAAGTGGGCCAAGCGCTTGGGGCCAATCGGTCCGATCGCGATCCTGTTGGCCAAGGGCAAGACGATCCTATTTGCTCTGTTCAAGCTGAAGTTCCTGCTCAGCTTTGCCGCATTTATCGGACTCTATTGGGCGCTGTGGGGCATGAAATTCGGCATCGGCTTCGCGGTGCTGATTCTGCTTCACGAGATGGGTCATTTCATCGACATCAAGCGTCGCGGCTTGCCCGCCGACATGCCCGTGTTCTTGCCCGGCCTCGGGGCCTACGTCCGCTGGCAGGCGATGGGCGTGCCTCTCGAGACGCGCGCCGAGATCAGTCTGGCCGGACCGCTCGCTGGTTTTCTTGTGGCCTTCGCGTGCGCTGTGCTCTGGTGGCAAACGGGCAATCCTTTCTGGGCCGCACTTGCACGCGCTGGCGCAGTCCTCAATCTTCTCAATCTGATTCCCGTCTGGATGCTCGATGGCGGCCAAGCCGTGCACGCCCTGAGCAAGACGGAGCGCATCATCTTGCTCACCGCGTGCCTCGCTTTATGGCTGTTGCTCGGCCAAAATATGTTCTTCCTGGTAGCCCTCGGCGCCGGGTACCAAGTCTTTTTTGCCGGAAACCTGCCGCCACATCCCAGCCGCGCCACCACCATCTATTACCTCGCCGTCCTCACCGCGCTGGGCGTGATCATTCACCTCATGCCGGGACAAGGACTCGGAGTGCGGTAACTGCGCTCCCTCTTACGCGTCTCTTTCATACCTCGCATCAGCTTTTTCGATTGTCGAGACCGGAGACTCGCGCTATTCTTTCGGGTACACTCCCAACCGTTTCACCATGTCTCGGTGGCATTGCTTTGCTGAAATTATCAATTGCAGACTACGAATAGGAGACTGACGACCATCCATGCCTAATGAACTGCGCAATTTTCTGGCACTTACCTATGACGAATTGGAAGAGCTGAATCTGAAGGCAAAGGAACAGCGCAGCAAGCGCGTCCCCGTCCACAAGATCCAGGAAGAGCGGTTGAAGTATTTGACCGACGAGAAGCGCATCAAAGCCGTGACCGTGCTCTTTAGCGATCTTGAGGGCCGGTTGCACATGCTCGATTACGACAAAAAGTTTCTGATCAAGAGCTGGGACAATCTCACCTTCGACGGCTCATCCATTCGTGGCTTCACGGCCCAGCGCGAGAGCGATCTGCGCCTGGGCATCGACTGGGCCGCATTCTACTGGGCGCCCTCCGACGTGTTCGGCTCCGGCAAAGTGCTGGTCTTCGGCGAAGTCATCGACAAGGGCGGCACTTCCTACACCGCCGACATTCGTGGCGTGCTGAAGGGCTACGCCGAGGCTTTGCACAAGAAAAAGGGCTACACCCTCAACGCCGCCAACGAGATCGAAGGGTTCCTGTTCAAGGGCTCGGATGCCGAGCGCCGCTATCACGAGACCGGAAAATTCGAATACGTAAACACAGGCGGATACTACCACTCGCTTCCCGGCGACGCCCTGCGTACTTTCATCGATACCACTGCAGAAGTGCAGCGCTCCATGGGCTTCCAGAACGAGAAAGACCATCCGGAAGTTGCGCCCTCACAATTCGAGATCAACTACGGCTATGGCGAAGTGGTTGCCGCCGCCGACCAGATTCAACTCTACAAGCTGATCTGCCGTCAGGTCGCCACCAACATGGGCCTGACTGCGTCGTTTCTCCCGAAGCCCGTTGTGGGTGTGAACGGCAGCGGCATGCATACCAACGTTTCGATCAGCGAAAACGGCAAGAACCTCTTCTGGGATGCGAAGGGCGAAGAGAAGTTGAGCAAAATGGGTTGGGCGTTCCTCGATCGCATTCTCACCCATGGCAATGATATCTGCCTCCTGCTGAACCCCAGCGTAAATGCGTATCGTCGTCTGGATCCGCACTTTGAGGCGCCGAACCAGATCAAAGCCTCCGCCGTGGATCGGGGATCGATGATCCGCATTCCCATTGGCAACGAGAAGAGCATGCGCGTGGAAGTTCGCTCGGTGGCGCCGGACGCGAATCCTTACCTGGTAATGTTGTCGATCTTCAAGAGCGGCATCGACGGCGACACCTCAAAGATCAAGAACCTCCGCCAGGCCGAGCGCTACCTGCCGGACAACATCTACACCGCGCTCGAGGACTTCCGCAAAGCCGAATGGACGACCGAACTCTTAGGCGAAGATGTGAAAGGCCGTTATGCGGACCTGAAGCAGGCCGCCGCTGACCGCTGTCCGCGCCTGCTGGGAACTTTTGTAAAAGCGCCCGAAGTGCAATATCACCACGACGTCTACAACCAATTCCTCTGGAATTTGTTCTAAACCGCTGCAGTTCTGCCACGGAAAGCGCCCCGCTCGCAAGGCGGAGGCGCTTTTCCTTTCTTTTCTCTCTCAGTGCTCATTTTACCGCTACAGCGTTCGCCCGCTGAATGCGCCTGTGCTAGATTCAGGAGTTTCATGGATCTCGCTCCCACCATCTCGACTCAAGCCCTGACCCGCCGTTTTGGAGAACTTATCGCGGTCGACGGCATCGACTTGCGCGTGTCTCCCGGACAATTCTTCGGCTTTCTAGGCCCGAACGGCGCCGGCAAATCCACCACCATCAAAATGCTCACCGGACTGCTTGCTCCGAGCTCCGGGCGAATCGAAATCCTTGGCCTGGATCTCACTGCGCATCCCGTGGAGGTGAAGCGGCAAATCGGCGTCGTCCCCGAGGGCATGGCGTTGTTCGGACGGCTGACCGGCTCGGAGTTCCTGAACTTCGCTGGCCGCATGTATGGACTGGATCGAGAGACGACCGCCAGACGCACCGCCGAATTGCTCGACTTCATGCAACTCGCCGATCAGCCCAGGAAGCTGGTTACGGACTATTCGCACGGAATGCAGAAAAAATTAGCCATGGCGGCGGCCGTGATTCACGGTCCGAAGGTGCTGTTCCTCGACGAGCCATTCGAAGGCGTGGACGCCATTGCCGCCGGAACCTTGAAGACCATGCTGCAAGGCATGATCGCTCGAGGCGCCACGATTTTTCTCACCTCGCATGTGCTGGAAATCGTCGAGCGCCTGTGCAGCCATGTCGCCATCATTCATCAGGGACGGCTGGTGGCGCAGGGATCGCTCGAAGAATTGCGAATCGGCGTGGAGGCACAGACGCCATCGGCCATCGATGCTTCTCCATCGCCCGGAGACAAGATGACGCTCGAGCAGATTTTCCTCCGTACCGTCGGCGGCTCGCGCCGGACGGATCAAGAGCTTTCCTGGCTGGGATAAACAGCTGGCTCTATTTCTTCCAAACGTAAAAGTTCTTTTCGTCAGCCAGCGTTTCGATGGGTAGGCTCTCCGCAGCCGAGGCGCGATGTACCGCTGAACGCAGGTTCGCCAGTCCAATTCCGCCCACGTCCGCCAGCGGAATTTCCAAAGCGGAGCCCGGGGCCGCCATCTTCAACTCTTTGAGGATCCCCTCCACCAGTTCGTGATGTTTCCCTCGCCTGCCGCGATTGAGGTCGGCAACCGCAAGTTGCCGGTATTTTAAAGTTGGCCGCGGGGCGCTTCCCTTGTTTTCCTTTGGCATGACCTACCTCAGTAATCTGTCTGTGATACAAGCAGGATAATTATACTACTATTATACGTTTACTTTGCAATATGAATACCATCTTCTATTTTGCTCCTGCAGCGCTGCGTTTTACTTCGCCTTTGCGCATTCCGTCGCCACGTCGGAGGTGCCCAGTATTTCCACCTTTTTTTAGTGCCCCGAGTATGCTGAAAAAGGTTTGAAAAGTGGGGGTTCAGAGTGAAGAAAGAATATCCATGGCGGAAGTTGTACGAAGCGGCAATGCTCGAACTCGACCCGAAGAAACTGCAAGAGAGAATCGAAGCAGCTCACGCGGCTCTTCAACAGTGTGCCCAGGAACTGTTAGTCGCAGACGATCGAGACGGCGGCCCACTCGAGGAGCGGCTCGCTATTGCCGACGCTCTCCATAGCCTTCGAACTCTGCAAAAAGTGGAACTCGGATCCCTTGGCGGACGCGGTAGCCGGCCCGGCGGCGCGCACCCCGCGGAGGAGTCATGAAGCCTCGATGCTCCCGCTTGGCGACTGCTTCGGGCCGTGGGCTAAGACTCTGGCAGGCAGTTTTCTCCCATGCCCGCATCATCACCGACCCAAAGAAGTTGGCGCAGCTCAACTGCGCGCTTGCGGACCTGCGAGGACAAGAAGAAGCCGAAGGGGAAACGGAAGCAGCACGAAAGCTGTCGTGCGCTGTATCCACGCCCACACGATAGCTAATCGCCGGATTCTTCCTGGCCGTGCTAGGGCCATTCACGCTTGAGCCTCGATCCCCAGATCTTCCCATTCCGGAACCGGTGAATATTTTTATTGATCGCAAGAAGGTCTTACACCGCACATATGAATGTACGATGGATGGCAGAGATGAGCCCGCTTCTGGGCGGCGGCTTATGCTGGAGCCCACAGGAGAATGTGTAATGCATATGGACGCACCATCGGGCAAGCCCCGCGTCATCCTTCATTTTTGCTGCGATCCCTCCACGCTGGTCCTTCGCGAAGCGTTACTGACCAATGTGGGATATCTTGTCGTAAACTCAAACAACGGATTTGAAGCCATCCGATGGTCCACATCGGGGAGGGTGGATGCCGTAGTGCTGGACCTTGACCGCAATCATGCCGAAGTTCGCCTAATAGCAGAGGAAATCAAGCGTCTCAAACCGGAGATTCCCGCTATCCTGTTGACGGAGACGAAGGCCGTCTCACACGGTCTAGGTGAGCTGTCGGATGCGGTCGTAACCAAGGACAGTGACCCCGAAATTTTGCTGCAATCTTTGACGGAGTTATTGCCCGGCGAGGTTAACCTTCCACTCGGCCCTATTCCGCTGGCTCTGCATCCCGTCGCCGAAACCGTTAGCCCATGATTGAGGCCACTCCTCAGCTCCGTCGCCGCGGCCAGCTTACAGCCATCGCATGGCTCCGCTGGCGCCTCTTTCTGAATGCGCTGCGCACCACGCGCGGTCAGTTGGAGTTGATCTCGCACATCTTCGTGTCGCTTGCTTTCGCCATCGGCGGACTCGGTGGAGCAGTGTTCATGGGAGTCGCCGCCTACTTTTTGCTCTCGTCGGGCAAGCCGGAAATGCTGGCTCTACTCCTGTGGGCTATCTTTTTCTTCTGGCAAGCCTTTCCCATCATGGCTACCGCTTTCACCAACAATCCAGACTCTTCTGACTTGCTCCGCTTCCCGCTCAGCTACCGCTCGTATTTTCTGGTGCGCATGGCCTATGGGGCTTTCGATCCGGCAAGCGTCCTGGGCAGTCTGTGGTCGTTCGGAATCCTGGTGGGCGTCGGCTTTGCCAAACCCGCCTCGCTGCCCTGGACGCTCCTCGTGTTGCTGGCATTCGTCTCCTTTAATCTTCTATTCATGCAAATGGTCTTCGCCTGGGTAGAACGCTGGTTGGCGCAACGCCGTACCCGCGAGATCATGGGCGTTCTGTTTGTTCTGCTGATGCTGAGTTTTCAATTGATCGGGCCATTGGCCAGGCATTTCAACAAGCGGACGCATCCCCAAGTGCAAAAATTCGTCGCGGTTCTTGCTCCGGTGCAAGGAATTCTTCCGCCCGGCCTTGCCGCCGACGCCATTGTCCAGGGCATCTATCCACAATTTCTAGTAGCCCTTACTTCGCTCGCTTTATTAGGCGCATTCTTGATAGTGATCGGCTGCGGCCTGCACATAAGATTGCTGGCGCAATATCGCGGCGAGAGCTTGAGCGAGGCCGTCGCCCCGTCCGCTCCTCGGCAAGATCGGCCGCTCCGCCCGGGCTGGCATCTTCCCGGATTCGCGACGCCGGTCACGGCAGTCTTCGAAAAGGAAATTCACTATCTCCTCCGCAGCGGACCGATGTTGCTCACCCTGATCATGCCGATTTTTATGTTGCTGGTCTTCCGCTTCGGCTCAATGAACTCCGTCCGGCATTCCAGTGGATTTTTGACTCGCGCCCCCAATCTGGCATTTCCCGTGGCTGCGGCCTACACGCTCTTGATGCTGACCAACCTGGTTTACAACAATTTTGGCGGCGATGCTGGCGGCATCCAGTTCTTCTACGCGGCTCCAGTGAGTTTCCGCCACATTGTGCTGGCCAAGAATCTCACCCATGCCGGCATTCTGGCCGTCGAAATAGCGGTCGCATGGATCGCGGTTGCTTCTTTTTACGGGAGGCCCGCGCTCAACATCACGATTGCAACCTTTGCCGGCCTGCTATTCGCAGCACCCATGAATTTTGCCGTGGGCAACGTGTTATCGATCTACTCGCCGAAAAAACTGGACTATTCCAAGTTCGGCCGCCAGCGTGCCTCTCAGGTGACGGTACTGGTGAGCCTCGTCTTGCAGTTGGTCGTCGTGGGCGTAGGCGTCAGCGCTTTTGTGACAGCTCGCTACATCGGAAATTTGTGGATTGCGACTTTGTTGCTTCTGCTGTTGGCGGGAATCTCGCTGTCGCTCTATACGATGGTACTGAACCGCATGGATCGCCTGGCGCTGGAGCGGCGGGAAGCAATGGTCGCCGAGCTGTGCCGCGCTTAGCGTCGCAGATCGGTAAACCTCACTTCTTTTCCGGATTCGCCAGAAACCGATATCCTACCCCGCGCACCGTCAGCAGATGCCGAGGCTCCGCGGGATCGTCTTCGATGTAGCGCCGCAACCGCACCATGAAGTTATCGATGGCGCGCGTGTCGGTATCTTCGTGCAGTCCCCAAACTTCCTCCAGAATCTGCTTGCGCGAAACCACTCGCCCATCGTTGCGTACCAGGTAGCGCAGCAGTTCCGATTCCATCAGGGTCAGATGAATCACGTTATCGGCCGTCCGCAGTTCGAGCACGCCGAAGTCGATGGTCTTGCCGCTAAAGGAAAATGTTCCGAAGTCGCCCACGTTCGCCGCATCAGAGGCGGGCGGCGCATTTCCTGCTTGATGGTCGGCCTTCATCCATTGGCTGCGCCGCAGCAGCCCCTGCAACCGCGCCAGCAAAATCGACAGGTCGAAAGGCTTGGGCAGATAATCATCCGCTCCCGCCGCAAAGCCCTTCAACACGTCCTCAGGCCGGCTTCGCGCCGTCAGCATCAGCACCGGCACATAATTCCGCGCCGCGCGCAGTTCCGAAACCACGCTGAACCCATCCTTGCCCGGCAACATGATATCGAGCACGATGGCGTCGAAATTTTCCTTCTTGCCGAGCAGACGATCGGTCGCGGCCTCGCCATCGCCCACCACCTCAGCCGAATATCCCTCCGCCTGCAGATTGAAGCAGAGCCCTTGCGCCAGATGCGCTTCGTCTTCCACCACGAGAACCCGGCTCATGCGTTCGACCTCGGCAGTTCCATGGTAATCGTAGTGCCCTCGCCCTCGCCCTCGCTCGCTGCAAACACTTTGCCGCCGTGTTTCTGTGCGATCGCTTTCACAATAAACAGCCCCAGCCCCGTTCCTTTCACGTGGGCCAGCGATCGGTGGGTGACGCGATAGAAGCGTTTGAAGATGCTCTTCAAATCGTCGGCAGGAATACCGACTCCGTGGTCCTGCACGCTGAGTACGATGCGCTTCTCGTCGGGCGTATCCAGACGCACCCGCACATCCACGGTGTCGCCAGAATATTTGATGGCATTATCGAGCACATTGAAGACCGCGGTACGCAAGTCCTCGGCACTCCCCATCACGCGCATCCCCGCGCCGTTGCTCGACGCTTCTTCGTACTGCAGCGCTTCCGGTGGCAGATGATGCCGGACCCGGGCGGCCTCCATGCACGCGCGCACCAGTTGCCGGAAGTCGACCGCAGATTTTTCCCGCCCCGCTTTCTTGTCTCCGGCGCGGCCGGCGCGCAGCACTTGTTCCACCGTCTCGGTCAAGCGATCGGTATCGCTGAGCATCAGCCGGTAAAACTCCTGCTTCTGCACTTCTGGCAGATCCCTGCGCTGCAAGGTTTCCAGGTGCAGGCGGATGGAAGCCACCGGCGTTTTCAGTTCGTGCGTAACCGCATTGATGAAGCTATCGTGCTGTTCGCTGCGTCGGATCTCGCGCAACAGAAACGTTGTATTCACGATCATGCCCGCAATAATCAGCGCAAAAAAAATGATCCCGAAGAACAGCAGCACGCCCTCGCGCCAGTTGAGGATGATCCATCCAACATTCAGCGCAACCGCCAGGGCAACCAGCCCGATGCCCAGGCAGAGAAAGAAGATAATTGTTCCTCGGCGGCTCGTGATGCGCATGGCTTCACGCTGATTCTACTGCTTCGGGGGCCCATCAATAGTGCCGATTCGGGCCCTTCTGGAACATGGATCTCGGATTTCGACGTAGGTGGATCGGGAGTGCCCCGTGGCTCAGAGTAAACTTATACCGATGGGTGAGCCCGAGACAAATCCGCATAGACAACAACAGCTTTACTGGGCTCAGATGGTTGAACTTAAAGTGGCCGCTTGCTACATCCGCCGCTATAGGGATTATCTGGGGAAGCGGGTGACAGCCCTGGGGACGCTCCGAGCCGTCGCGTCTAGCGGAAGCATTGCAGCTTGGGCGCTCTGGAAAGAATACGCGTTCGTGTGGGGGGCAATCATTGCAGCATCACAAGTGGCAGATGCCCTGAAGGATGTATTTCCATTTACCAAGAAACACAAAGCCGCGAGTGCACACACAATAACTCTCGGCGCTATTTTCATCGACGCCCAGTTGGAGTGGGAGAACATTTTTTCCGGTCGCTACACGGTCGATCAAATCATGAACCGACGGCATAAGCTCATGAAGTTACAGCATGATGCCGAGCGAACCAGCTTTCCTGAAGGGTTGGCAACGCGAGAATCACTTTTTGCTCAAGCCCAGCAGGAGGCCCAGGACTACTTCAAGGCGACTTACGGCGTATACTAGGTATCGGAGCCCTTTATGGCGGAAGAGAAACTTGGAATTGTAGTTTCCGAACTTGGGAAAAGCTTAATCATGCCATCGGTGACCGTCGAGGTCCCAATGCCTTCAGGTGTGGCTACTCCGGCGTTGTCCGCTTCGCCTCACGCCGCGCCGAGTTCCATCATGCCGTCAGTGACCGCCAACATACATATGCCGTCAGGTGCCGCAGTGCCGGCTCATTCTACGCAACCCCAAAATATTCCAGCACAAGCTCCAGCGGATTCTTCCAACGGCAACAGATAGAGCGTCCTAATCCCCCGCCACTGCCGCCTCCGGCAGAGCCACCGTCACCAGCTTGCCGTTGGGCGTAGGCACTAACCCTTTTTCCAAATCAGCCAACTTCACTCTCTTAATGTCCCAGGCCAGGCCCAGCTGCTTCAGAGCCCAGATGCCGTACCAGTTCATGTCGATTTCGTACCAGGTAAAGCCATGCTGCGCCGCGGTCGGATGCGCGTGGTGATTGTTGTGCCAGCCTTCGCCAAATGTCAGCAGCGCAACCCACCAGCTGTTAGTCGAAAGATCGCGCGTGGTAAAGCGGCGCGTGCCCCACGAGTGCGTGGCCGAATTCACCAGCCAGGTGGCGTGCAGGCCAACCACCGTGCGCATAAACGTTCCCCACAGAAGAAAGGGCAGTCCGCCAATCGCAAACAGCACCGCGCCCAGCAGAATCTGCGGTACGTAGTGATATTTCGTGATCCATACGTGAAACTTATCCTTGGCCAGGTCGGGGACGTAGCGCGCCAGCGTGGTCGTGTCATGGTGCATCGACTTGCCCATCAGGATCCAGCCCATGTGCGCCCACCATTTGCCGTCGATCGGCGAATGCGGATCGCCGTCCTGGTCGGAGTACTGGTGATGAATGCGATGCGTCGCTACCCAGAAAAT
>Ga0209040_10000161_pt1 | contig 45504 bp, 40 predicted proteins | sample BogFormECP12_OM3_FD_188240 | JGI IMG/M metagenome (GOLD analysis project Ga0209040, IMG submission 188240) | Bog forest soil microbial communities from Calvert Island, British Columbia, Canada - ECP12_OM3 (SPAdes) (version 2) | ecosystem: Environmental > Aquatic > Freshwater > Wetlands > Bog ... | reverse complement strand
GGACGGGTCAAGCTGTACCGCGCGTTCAAATTCATTCCGGGCTTTGCGGGCAAGGGTAGCTGCGGTTAGCGGATTCGAGTTTGCCGCCTTCTCGCCGTATTCGCGCGCCAGCCACAGATGGTAGTACGCATCATTGGGGCGCAAGCTGACGGCGCGCTCTCCGTATCGTACGGCTTCATCCCAGCGCTCGGTTGCGTAATAGACGCGCGACAGCAGATGGAACGCCTGCGGATCATTACGCGTCACCAATACAGCGATGGCATCATTCATGCGGCCGAGCGAAAGCAATTCGGATACTGCAGCGTCAGCGGCGACATTGCCGGTGCCCAGAGGCAGCAGCAGAAGGACGACCAGAAACCTTGTGCACAAGACCTTCATGGATTAACTGACTTCACTGCCATCCCATCCGCCAGGGGACGCATGTTTGTGGTCCCTAAGGCAAGCACCGCACCGTCCGGGAGGCTGCTGGTGATCGCGATACGCGTAAAGTTCGAAACCGAGGTCTGCACGTCGCACCGTTTCAACTCTCCGTTCACCACCTGATAAACGTACTGCCCTTTGGAGTCCTGGTGTACCGATTCGCGAGGAACGGTCAGAGCATTTTCCACCCGCGACGTGATCACTGCCACATTGACGTTGGTGTTGGGCAGCAACTTGAGGTCCCCGTTCTCCACCACACAGGTAACTTCACCTACTGTGCGGGTCCCGCGTTGCACTACTGTGGTCGGAAGGATCTCGAGTGTGCCCTTCCATACCCGCCCCGGCAGCGCATCCCAAGTGACCTCAACTTCCTGCCCCTTCTGTAACTTTCCAATGTCCGGCTCGTCGACAAAGGCACGCACTCGCACCTGGTGCAGGTCCGCGACCTGCACCAGAAGATCGCCTGCATTCACGAACGCTCCCTGCTGCACAGGGAGTGAATAGACCACTCCTGCCCGGGGCGCAGTCACATTTGAATTTCTCAGCAGGTCCTGCGCAGCCGCCAGCGAAGCGCGGGCCTCCGTCTGCTGGGCCTCTACATGGCCAACTTCCTGTTGCGAGTAGCGGCCATTCAGCTTTTGCTCTAGGAAGTGTATATTCGCGTCAGCAACCCGCAACTGGTTCTGGGCGGCGTCCACTTCTGCCTGCGAGGCGGCGCCTGTCTGAAGCAACCGTTGCATGGCCTCCAGGTTCCTTCGCGCCGCATCGCGGTCGGCCTGGGCTTTGATCAGAGCGTTGCGCGTCGCCAGCACCTCTTCTTTGGTACCGCCTTGCTCCACGGCACTGACGTCTGCTTGTGCCCCCTTTAACTGGGCCTCGGCCCGGGCAGCCTGCAGACGAGCATTGACATCTTCCAATTGCAACAGTAACTGGCCCGGCTTCACCCACTGGCCTTGGCGCACATAAACCTTCTTCACCGTGGTGGCAACCGGCGCATGCGCTTCAAAATTGTCCAGAGCTTCAATCTTCCCGTTAGTAGCGATGCTCGCGGTGAGATTTTGCCGCTCGACCCGACCGGTTCGTATGGGCACCCGCGACCGGCGTAAAGACACAAAGGCGGCCAGCACCACAACCGCCAGAACCAGCGCAACCAGGATAATACCGGTTCGCTTGCCATTCACCGGTTTCTGCCCGTTACCATTTCCAGCTGCCATTTTTGCCCAAGTTTTTAAGTATAACGTAGAGCACAACTTCCGCTGCCGTTGTTGCGCCCTCTACCCTTGGGTTCCCCCGCAAGAATGAGACGTACGCCGTCGGGTAAGCGTTAGCTATCTGACGTTCCACCACCTCCGAAAGACGCAGGGAACGGCGGGAACCTAAGTCTTGACCTGACATCGCACATCCCATAACATCGGCAAGCCGGAAATTACCTCGAGAAATCCATGCCATTCGGGCTATGCAAGCGGGTCATCGTCAACGTTGTCTCCGACGTCAGCCAAAACCACATATTCTCGTTCGCGGCAGCCTTATCGTACTACTTCTTGCTGGCCTTGTTCCCGGCCCTGATTGTACTCGCCACCGTCGTCGGCTACTTGCCTATACCACATCTACTTAACACCATTGTCGGAACAATTGCGCACGTGGTGCCGCCTGAGAGCCTGGGGTTGGTGCGGGCGGTTGTTTCCGATGTCACCTCGCGCAATCACGGCGCCTTGCTGTCGTTTGGCCTACTCGCGGCATTGTGGACCTGCTCGAGCGCCTTTACCACCATGATCGGAGCCCTGAACGTCGCCTATGGCGTTCCGGAGACGAGGCCCTTGTGGAGGACGCGCTTCCTGGGCTTTGAACTCACCTTCCTGATCGGCATTCTAGTCTCCATCGCATTTGGCTTTATGATTGTTGGTCCGCATTTCGGCAGGTATCTGGCGGATCACCTAGGACTCTCGTTGGAGTTCGCGATCTTCTGGCCGATATTGCAACACGTGCTCGCCGCCATCCTGATGGTGCTCGCCGTCGAGGGCCTTTATTTCATGGCGCCTGATCTGAAACAGAGCTTCCCCTCCTCGCTACCCGGCGCAATCTTCGCGGTCGTCGCATGGATGCTGCTCTCGGATGGCCTGAGCCTTTATTTCCAGAATTTCTCACACCTGAACCGTACCTACGGCGCGCTCGGAGGCGGCATCGCCCTGCTCGTGTGGTTATATTGGTCAGGGTTCGTGATACTGGTAGGCGCAGAGCTGAACTCTGAACTCATCAAGCTGCGAGGTGAACCCACACCCACGCTCGAGAAGCCTCTGCCCAAAGTTCGGTCGCGAGCCGCCTCTGCCACCATCAGAGAGGGCACCGCTACAATAGTTCCATGGCAAAAAGTAAGCGATACACGCCACGGCACGCCGAGTCCGGCGTCCACACCAAGTTCCCCGAGATCGAAACCTGGCCGAATCAATTTCCAAACTACGAGATTGTGATTGACGTTCCCGAGTTCACGTCGGTATGCCCAAAGACCGGCTTGCCCGACTTTGGCACGCTATGGATCCGCTATATGCCTGCCAAGGATTGTCTGGAACTGAAGTCGCTGAAGGAGTATCTGACCTGCTACCGCAATCTCGGAATCTTTCAGGAAAACATCGTCAACCGCGTGCTTGAAGACGTAGTTCGCGCCATCAAGCCGAAGTGGGCAGAAGTGAAGGGCGAATTTCGTCCCCGTGGCGGAATCGGCACCGTGGTCATTGCGCGCTATCCAAGACCGGAATAGAGCGGCGCTTAAGCAGCGGGCCGCGCCTTGTCCACTGATCAAATCCGACGTGCCGACTGTCACGTGCCAACCGCCGCCTTTAGTACGTGCCCTCCCGCCGGATACCGAAGTACTTCCGCACGCCAATGGTATTGTACTGACCCCACGGACCGTTTGATCCCAACCACGCCGGCCCCAGCGGCTGATCGCGTGCGCCGAATCGCTGGATGACGGGGTGTCCCGTAAATCGCACCTCAAATCGCTTCGGCAGGTTGTAACCCACCCCCCACGCGTACTCCATCCCGATCCCGCTCCAAGACCAGGTGTAGTTATACTGCGGCACGGTCTTGCCAAAGAGAAACGTGGGATCGAAGAAAGCCACAAACCCGCGCAGCCACGTCTGGCCGAACGGGCGCAGTTCGATGGTCCCGGAAATCATGTAGCGGGCAAACGCGCTGCACGGCGCGTTCTTGCCGCCGTATTGGCCGGCGTTAGCAGCGCACAGGTTGGGATCAACCTCGTTGTGGGGCGGAGCCAGGTCGAATTGCGCCCAGCCCCAGTACCAGTCCTTGGGAAAGAACATTCGTTCCTCAGGCGCCGCTGGCTTCGGAGGAGTCGCGGGCTGCGGCTCGGCGGCTTGCGTCGGCTCGGTCGCGAGTTTGGAATCGGTTGCGGGCTGAGCAGCGGTGGCCGACCCGGAATCTTGTGCCAGCAGAACAATGGGAAATACAAACAGAAACAGGACGAGCAACAAGCGTTTCATACTCTCTCCGGAACCAGGAATTGTTTGTACGGCTGTTTTCTTCTCCACGAGAGATTATCTTGCCGAAGCCAGCATGGGAAGTTTTTTTGCATTGGGTGCTCGAATGGGCGCTCCGAGTGCGCGGTTTCTTGGGCCGTTGCCGATGCGCAGAAACGCAGAGTGCCAACTGGGGCCGCTCGTGTTATCCTCCGCCCACCCATGTCTCCTAAGGCGAATGCACGGGCCGCGCTGCTTCTGCTGACGGCGCTGAACTTCCTCAATTACATCGACCGCAACGTGCTGTTTGCAGTGCAGCCGCTGATCCAGAAGGAATTCGTCCTGACCGACGAGCAGGTCGGCTTTTTGACCTCTGCTTTTTTCGTCTGTTACATGATTGCCGCCCCGCTCATCGTTCCGCTGGCGGACCGCTTCCCGCGCAAGCGGATCATGGCGGCCGGCGCTTTCGTCTGGAGCCTGGCCACGCTGCTGAGCGCGGTCACGCACAACTATCACGAACTGCTACTGCGCCATGTGATCGTCGGCATCGGCGAAGCGACGTTTGTTGCCATTTCGCCCGCGTTTCTCTCCGACCTTTTCCCCGAGGCAATACGCGGCCGCGTCATGGGATTCTTCTACATGGCAACACCGGTGGGCAGCGCGCTCGGGTATATCGTTGGCGGGTACCTCGGTCATCACTACGGCTGGCGCGCTCCGTTCATGATCTCGGCGTTGCCTGGGCTGGTGCTGGCCTTCGGTGTACTGGCGTTGCGGGAGCCTAACCGCGGCGCCAGCGATCATCTCGCGGACAGCGTTGAGCGGGGCACAATCCTCGGTCTCTTCCACAACAAAGCTTACTGGACCATCAGCCTGGGCGCGGCCATGATGACCTTCGCCATCGGGGGAATGCAAGTGTGGATGCCGACCTTCCTGACCCGACTTCGGCACGTGCCGCTGGACCGCGCCAATGTCGTCTTTGGCGGTATGACGGTGATCGCCGGAACGGTAGCCACGTTGTTTGGCGGTTGGCTCGGCGACCGCCTTTTGCGTCGCACACCCGCCGCCTATCAGATGATTTCGGCCGTGGGTATGGTGCTCTCGATCCCGGCGATCATCGTGGTCCTCTACTACCCCGGGCAGGCGATGTATCCCGCGATTTTCCTGGCCGAGTTTTTCCTTCTGGTAAACACCGCGCCGCTGAATGCGGCGCTGGTCAATTCGGTCAGCGCGCGCATCCGGGCCACTGCTCTGGCGGTAAACATCTTCACCATCCACCTGCTGGGCGACGCGTTCTCGCCCACGCTCATCGGCTACATCTCTGACAGAAGCAATCTTCAAATGGGACTGGCCTCGATGGTTGTGGCAGTGGCGCTCTCGGCAACGGTGCTGTTCTATGGGATGCGGTTTGCTCCGAAGTTGGGGAAGGAGCAACTGGCAAACGGGGTTACGCAGTCGTCAATTAACAGTTAACCTGTTGAGTCAGTGCTGAATCTAACTGGCAGGTCGCATAACAATTCACGCAGGAGAGAGATATGCCCCTTACCCCAGAAGTTCGTTCGCTGCTATCGCGTCCAAATTTCGCTCACTTATCTACGCTTGCGCCGGATGGTTCTCCACACAATACGCCTGTCTGGATTGGACTGGAGGATGACCACATCCTGATCGGTACCGGGGAAAGCAGTGTCAAGGTTCGCAATACCCGCCGTGATCCTCGGATTGCGCTCTCGATGGTCGATTTTCACGATCCCTACGAGGAGGTCCAGATCCGGGGCAGGGTCACCGAGTTCCGGACCGATTCTGATTTCAAAGTGATGGACGCGATCTCTCACAAGTACATTGGCAAGGAATTTCCGCTTCGCAATCCGGTGGGACGGGTCGTGCTCGTGATTGAAATTGACAAAGCTCGTTACACGAAGCTCCCCTTCCAACATACACCGCCGAAATAGACGGGGATCTTACGCCGCTGCTGAGGACCGAGCTGATGACAAAGATCGCCGCCGCGTGTCTCGCACTGTTGCTTCTCGCCGCCTGCTCCTCAAGTACGAAGACGAGGAGCAGTCCCGAGTCTCAAACGGCCGCCAAAGTTGCATCGAAAGCAGCGGAATACGAGACCGGCCGCGTCGCATTCCAGAAGATGTATCTTTCGGCGCGGGGATGGGCCGGGGACGCGCAGCCCTTCCGGCTGCAGTCGCAGTTCTCTTCCGATGCGCCCACCAGCGAAGGCAAGGCTGGTGTGTGGCGCGCCTCGTTCGCTTCACCCTCGAAGCGGATGATGAAATTGTTTCTGTGGTCCGGGCTGGTTGGGTCCGACGCCCCGGAGCCAGGCGTGACCTTCTCCGCCGAGGACAGTTGGAACCCAAACAACAACTCAACCCATGCCTTCGATCTTGGGTTCCTCAAAGTTGACAGCGATAAAGCTTACGAGGTTGCGCAGAAGCACGGCGGCGATAAGTTGACTGCAAAGGATCCCAAACAGCCGGTGTTCTTTGTTCTGGACTGGGACACGCAAAAAAACGAGTTGGTGTGGCACGTTATCTACGGTGTTAGCCAGGACGAGGCCAAGCTGCGTATAGGAGTAAGTGCCACCAGCGGTGAGTTTCTGCGGATCGAGAAATAGCTACTTGCCGCTGGGCTTCCAGCCCACCCAGACGGGCACACCCTTATCATCGCGCAGGGTTGCGGTGTTCTGACCAACGGTGATTTCACGGGCCAAAATCTCTTCGCCGGTCGCATCCGGCGCTTTACAGCCGACAACTTCGACCTGGTCTTCGACTTTGAACGAGGTGTCCATCTCCTTCAGAAAGTCGCTCGGGGCAACGTGTACCAAAATGGTACTATTCTCAGTCTTTACTACTAATTGGATTTCTTCAAATGGGGCGCGGACATCGCGTACCTCTTGCACCACGCCTTTCACCTTCACTTCATTCTTGACGTCATACTTAGGGCCTGTCTTGCTTGTGGTCTGCGCCCAAGCTGCGGACACCAATAGCGCTACGACCGTAACGATAAGCGAAACTCTCGATGACAATCTGCGACTCATAGTGTGGCTCTCCTTCCGGCCCTAGCAAATCTTCCCGTCACCACGGAAGGTACGAATCAGGACGGTGCGCTTTTCCTGCGTCCCCGCAGAATCTTGGGGAAATTGTTACCGCTGTCCTGCGACGCCATATTGCGCCTTAATTCGCTGCGCCGCAAGCTTAAGCATTACCTCGCGAGCGAGACCGGCGCCGGCAGACGCGTCGCAACACAGTTCGGCCCTCAGCAAGGAAAGCAATCGCGCAACTTCCATCACGGACGTGGCTCAAGCTAGCTTCGCCCGCAATCATTTCTTCGTCGGCCAGGTTTGAAATCTCGCAAAGTTATACATGTACTTTCGTAACTTGACATCGACCAGAAAGCGGCTACACTGACGTTGAGGCCAAGTGCCTTGGGTCCGACGGGAACGGCCGGAAGTCGCCAAAGAGGTCGCGGATGGTCGATCTTTGAAAAGTGAACGTAGGAGGCTGAGCCAGCTTAGTCAAAGGTGCTACCTCGGCAAGGCAGTAAGTCGAGGACGTAAGTCTGTTTAGAATCTATTACTTAATTGTAACACATTGGAGATCAATAGCTTGCGTGCAGTTTCTTGCCTAAGTCATTGATCCCAAAGAAGCGAAAGGGGGGAGGGTTATTCCCTAGGCAGCGAACCACTAATTGCTTGGGTGGCGGTTAGTAGTTAACGATAGTAGTGCAACATCGCTTGTCAAACGATTACCATTGCCAAATAGCGCTTTCGTGTCATAATCAGCCTACCCCCAAGATTTGCAGGAGAAGGAACGCCCTTGCGCGCGTCACCGCTGGCTGCCAGGTTCCTTTCTCGGCTGCGGGCCACTGGATTGCAGTATGAAGACCCGCGAGTCGAAAGTGTGCTGGCATTTTCACGCGTCTTTCTGGCAGCTACGTCACTCATTGCGTGGCGACTGCGGCCCACCAGTGGTGCAACGTACTATCATCTCGGGCTTCTTCTGCTCGCCGGCTACACGGTTCACAGCCTTGTGCTCCTGGCATTGCTGCAGCGCACGCGGCCCCCCGGTAGAAGACTCGTGCTTTGGGCGCAGGCGAGCGACATCCTCTGGCCGTCATTGTTGTGCCTGTTTACTGATCCCCCGAACAGTGTTTTCTTCATATTCTTTCTGTTCGCGATGATCGCAGCGGCTTTCCGATGGGGATTCGTGGAGACTATGGCGACCGCAGCGATAGGTGCTGCATTGCTGCTGTTGCAGGCGGCGATGGTTGCCTACGGGCCCCCAACTCTACATCGCCTTGTGTTCACGTCGGTCGAGCCGACGCGCATTATTGTGCGTTGCGGCTTCCTGCTGATGGCAGGCTTCCTGCTCGGCTTCCTCGCCGAAACCGAGAAGGAGCTGCGGGCCGAGATCGCGCTTACGAACCGTCTGCTTTCTCTGGCGCGCGTCGGCGGACGCTTGGCCACCGTCTTGCACGAGGTGATGGCGGAAATCGGCCGCATCTTTGGCAGCCGGCAGGTATATGAAGTGGTGGCCCAAAACAGCACTGGACGGGTGTTCAGGTGGGATGTAGTCTTTTCCCAGCCGCCGCATGCGCGTGTGCAGGAAATTTCCTCCGGACAAGCTGCTGCCGCACTCATGAAGGGTTACCCGCACACTTTTTACTTGCAGCGTAGGCGTAAGAGTGAGAAAGGCGGATGCGGCGTCGCCGCTCTCGATGAGGAAGGACGGCGGCTGGATCTACCGGAGCTTAAGCATCTTGAGATGCCCGTTCCGGAGGCTGAATCGCTGATTGTAATCGGCAACGAAATGGGAGGGGACTGGAGTGGCCGTTTTGTCGTGGTCAACGCCCGCGTCGGACGTCGCTGCGAACGCGAACTTCGGTTTGCACAAAACATCCTGCGACAGGTTGCGCCGGCGCTCTACTCGGTATATGTTTTCCGTCGGTTTCGTTCGCGGGCTGGGGCGATGGAGCGGGCACGGGTGGCGCGCGAGTTGCACGATACCGCTATCCAGTCGCTTATCAGTATCGAAATGCAGGTCGATGTGCTCCGGCGGCGCGCCACAGCCGACCCATCCCTGGCGACCCAGTTGGAACACATTCAAGATTTGCTACGACAGGAGATTCTTAACCTCCGCGAATTGATGCAGACGATGCGGCCTATTGACATAGGCCCCCATCAATTTCTTGACTTTATCGCCCAACTCGTAGAACGTTTTTCCAGAGATACTGGCGTGGAGGCCCGTTTCGTGTCGGAGTTGCAGGAAGTCAGCATGCCGCCCGCCACCTGCCGTGAGTTGGCGAGAGTGGCGCAGGAAGCGCTGGTGAATGTCCGGCGACACAGCGGCGCCCGGACGGCCGTGGTACGTTTTGGCGCGCGCAATGGATGCTGGAAGCTGGTAATCGACGACGACGGACGAGGCTTCCCATTTACCGGCCGGTTCAATTTGACTGAACTGGATGAGTTGCGCCGGGGGCCGACCGTCATTAAAGAACGCGTGCGTGCTGTGGGTGGCGACTTGCTGATTGAATCAAATCCGGGGCGCGGTGCCAGGTTGGAGATTACGGTTCCGCAGAAAGGTCACGAATCATATGGATAATAACAATAACAAGGAACCATCGGTACGCATCGTGATAGCCGATGACCACACCATTTTCCGGGATGGCTTGCGGCGCCTGTTAGAGGCGGAGGCGGAGTTGGAGGTCGTGGGCGAAGCTGCCGACGGCGCCGAAGCCGTTGCTCAGACGCGGGAGTTAAGTCCCGACGTCCTCCTGCTCGACTTGGCAATGCCGCGAGTGCCAGGGATGGATGTGTTGCGCGAACTATCGTCCAAAGACGATGAGCTAAAGACAAAGATCATCGTGCTCACGGCAGCGGTGGAGCGAATTCAGATCGTGCAAGCTCTGCAGATGGGTGCTCGCGGTGTAGTGATGAAAGAAGCCGCCACCCAGTTGCTGATGAAGGCCATCCGCACCGTAATGGGCGGGCAGTATTGGATCGGGCGCGAAGGTGTTGGTGATATCGTCGACTTTATGCGTACCAGCGCTTCGGGCGACAAGCCGCCTCGCAATTACGGCTTGACCAAGCGCGAAATGGAAATTCTCGCCACCATCGTTGCCGGCCTCAGTAACAAAGAGATTGCCCGCAAGTTCACCCTGAGCGAAGACACGGTAAAGCACCATCTCACAAATATTTTCGACAAAGTCGGCGTGGTCAGCCGTCTGGAGCTTGCGTTGTTCGCCATCAACAATCACCTCACCGATGGACCGCCAACGCCATAAACGCGGCATCAGGCCCAGAGATCGAATGACGGCAATGCAGACCGGATGCCTCTGTCGCAAGAAATTACACCCGCACTCACAACCCGTCTCCGCCTTTTGCGCATCTACCCTTGTAACGGTCCCAGCGGGCCGCGATATTCTCGCAACGGTTGCACATGCCAAGAATCTCAGCTCTATTACACGCTCATAATGACGCGCTCCGCTTGGGCCGCGCGCTGGACTCGCTTCGTCCCTGTGACGAAGTACTCGTGATTGACGATTGCTCCGAAGACGATACCGCCAAGGTGGCACATCAGCACGGCGCTAATCTCAAGAGCGCCATTCCGGGCGTAACGTTTGGCGTTTACGCGATGGACGCTGCTCACGACTGGGTGCTGTGCCTCCATCCTAACGAGACGTTGTCCGATGATTTGGAGGCATCTCTATTCGAGTGGAAGAACGGCGACCCCGGCGATGGCGTAGCATGCTACAGAGTTCCTATCCGCGAACAGAAGGAAAACGGATGGCAAGTTTGCCCACCTGAGGTGCGTTTGATTAATCGCAAGTTGTTGAATTGGGTGGGAGAAATGCCTTCCACTCAGAGATGTGCCCAGCTGTTGAGCGGTGATCTGCTACGCTTTCATCAGCCCTAGGAGAAAATTCTCGCAGAACACGTTGAACTTGATTTATGAATGCGCCCTGTTCGTTTTCGGACTTGTATTCGGAAGCTTCCTGAACGTTTGTATCAGTCGCATTCCACGCAATGAGTCCGTCCTTACGCCACGCTCGCACTGCCCCGCTTGCGGCGCTCACATTCAGTGGCACGACAACGTTCCCTTTCTCAGCTGGATGTTGCTTCACCGCCGTTGCCGCAACTGCCGCGAAAGGATTTCGCTCCGCTATCCTGCCGTCGAGCTGCTGACCGCGATCCTGTTCTTGGGCTGTTACTTACGTTTTGGTCCCACATGGCTGACGGTCAAGTTCTCGGTATTCAGCTTCCTCCTCGTGGGATTGCTCTTCATGGATGCTGAGACGGGTTTGCTGCCACGAGAATTCACACACACGGGCATCGCCTTCGGACTTGCCTTTTCCTGGATCGCGCCCACCGATATCTCTCTAACCCAGTTCATCGCTCATGCCTACGGTGGGCACCTCACGACGATCCAGGTTTCGCTCCTCGACTCAGTGGCCGGCGCTTTTGCCGGTGCGGGCTTCTTCTTTGTCGCTTCGGGACTTTATTTCCTGGTGCGGAAGCGGCAGGGCATAGGTGGCGGCGACTTCGCACTCCTCGCGATGTCAGGAGCATTCCTCGGATTGAAGCTGTCGTTGTTGGTGATATTCGTTGCCCCTCTCATCGCGACGATATACGCTATCACGCTGATGGCACGCCACGCCCGCAATACCCGAAACGTCAGTGCTTCACTCGGCGAGATGTTGCAATCATGGGAGATACCGTTCGGCGCCTTCATCTGCGTATGTTCCCTGGCCGCCGCATTCTTCGGTGAATCGGTTTGGCGATGGTACCTGAGTTTCTTGTAGGTTCGTGAGTCACGCGACGGTCGAACCGTTTTGCCTGACCCGCTCTGCGAGTTGCTTCAAGTGATGCCTGGCATGAGTTCGATGAAAGCGACGCCATTCCCTTGCGGTGAGTGGCCCGAGGACCGCATGGTCCAATAACTTGACTCTGCTTCCGAACCTCTTCTCGGCGTCGGTTAGTGTGGCATCCATTGCAACCAGCGCATCGTTGAACGGACGCAGCGAGTCCACTCCTGCGCCGTTCGTTGGAACGGTTTGCTCGGGCGCCGTACGCCCCGAGGGCAGAAACCCGAGCCCAGCAACATAGAACGTGCTCACGCGATCGCGGAACGTGGGCTTACCGCCAAGGGGCTTTCCCATCTCCATGGCCTTCAGCGTTCCCCTGGTAGTCGCCGCGTAACTCAGCATCAGATGTTCGAAGGTCTGGGCGCAGCTCCACTTGCCTGGCAGCGCGTGATGCCAGTCGGCCTGCGACATCTCGCCCGTTAAACGCTCCGCCTCGCGGCGAATCTGTTCCAACTCCGGATACACAACCGCTCCACAGAAGCACGAGATAAGCTGAGGGTCAGCTTCACTGTCTGGAAGTAGTATGAACCATAATCGCTGGTTTTGCTCAAGCGGCGCTTTGGTGGTGCGGCACTTTTGCGGCAGTTTGCAGATCCTCGATGAGGGTCTGCACTTTACCGTGACGAATGTGTTCACCGAATGTTTGCAAAACCTCTATTTCGCCTGGGCGTCGCTGCGTGCTTTCAGATAAACATCTACATTGACCTTGTCCACCAGCGATACGCCGGTGTCCACGAAGGCAGGCACGGGCGAGAAGGAATCCCAGGAGTAATCCTTCTTTAGGTCAATCGGGTAGTGGTGAAGGTCGTCCAGGCACTTCAAACCGTAGTAAGCCATGGTATAAGGCTTCTGCGCGATCGTCGCATCGATGTTCCCGCTCTTAATCAGGTCCAGGGTCGCTTCGTCCACATCCATCGCCATGACCAGGCGATCCGTTGCATTCTGTCGCTTCAAGGCTTCGACCACGTCCTTTCCTGCCGACGCTTCCAGGCATATAAACGCATCAATCTTTTCGGCGCCCTTGTTCCCCAAGTAGTGCGTCGTGCGGTCAAATGCGTTGCCTGAATCTCCCTTGATGTTGAACACTTCAACGATCTTCATGCCGGGATGGTCGGCAAACACGTCCCTGTAGCCCTTAAGGCGCTGCTCAAGATTCGGCTGCGGCATGGTGTAGAAGACGACGTTGCCCTTGCCATGCAGCTTGTCAACCACACGCTGGCCGCCCATCTGGCCGGCCTGCAGGTTGTTGGTGCCGATGAAGTACAACCGCTTGCTGTCGGGGGCGTCCGAGTCAATGGTGATGACTGGGATACCGGCACTCATTGCCTCGTCGATGGCTGGTTTCATCTTCGTCGCATCGGCGACGGAGACCAGGATGCCGGCGGGCTTGAGCGCGACCGCGCCGCGGAACTCCTGCACCTCGGCGTCAGGATCGTAGGTGTCGGGACCGCGAACATCCGACTTAACACCGTATTGCGCCGCAGCCTTCTCCAATCCCGCCCGTGCCGCTTGCCAATAGGGTAGCTTGGAGTTCACGGTCACCAGGATGTACCGCTCGGAATTGTCGTGCCGTGAACAGCCCACTAGAAAAGACATCGAAACTGCTATACAAGTCAGGAGCGCAGCCTTCACAAAAGCCTTCATGTTCGCCTCCCTGTCGGACAATCGCTTACAAGATGCGGCGAAGATCACCCACTCCCGGAGTACCTTGCGCCTGTTGAAGCGGGATTGTACCTCCGAAATCGCGCGCATGGGAAGATGAATTCTTGCAGCGCTACCTGGAGTTGTTGCAGGATCGCTTCGGTCCACTCGAAACCCTTTCTCAACCTACACCGCAGTGCAGGTGAGTACAGTCTGCCCAAGCCAGTCCAAATTGCGTCTTACGGCCAGTAGCAGCGGGGTGAGCCTTGCCGATGTGATTCATGTCGAGGCAGTTCGACCCTCGTGCTTCCTCGGCGATGAGAGACGGCCTTGATACAGTGAGACCTTTTATCGTGGAAACGCTTTGGTTCCACGACTTGCTCAACTGCTGAAGCTGGCAGTTGGCATCGGGAGGCAACTTTGGGGGAGGTTGCCGCCCGTTTTTCGTTGGACACTTAATCCGTCCCGTCGAGCCATTTTGCCTGTCCTATCCCCATTGGGTTACCCTGGAATCAACAACTTAGACTAGAATTCCACGCAAATAATTGATCCCCGATGTGTTACACGTACTTAATTGATCAGAAAGGGTTTAGCATACCCAGTGTCGGCCGCAGATGCGAGCCGACAACTCCGTCGCCCAATGGGGGGAACCGCAGCTTCGGCACCACTTGAACTGACACAAATCTCACCTGAGCCGATGCATGAAATAGGCGCGAAGGTGCCCTTAGCAGCTCTCAACTTTTCAAAGATCAAGCACCCAGCGTACCCGCATGGCGCGCTGCTGAGGCCAGAGACACGTAGCCTCATATCCCGAGTGTACCGATTTGCTCGCCGTTGTCAGTGAAGGCGGTCACCGGCGTTGGTGATATGAAACTGCCCCGCCCAGAGGGGCAGGCCGTGGCGAGCTCATTCTGAGTCGCGCTTGCACGACGTGAGGTGAAAGCCCCGTCCTGCAGGGTGGGGTTGAGGGACCCAATTCAGGATTGAGTGCCGTAGGCACGGCACAGACTTTTTCCCCGCGCTGAAAGCACAGGGCTATCACCCGGCGTCGCGCGGGGCGCGACTGGGACTTTGGCAAGTCTTGGGACTTTGGCAAGTCTATAGATCCAGGCGTCAGAGCGCTTTCAGTCCTGTTGTATCCAGGTAGAGAGGGCCACCGGGCCCGCGTCCAGGCTGAGTCTGCGAAGTCCCACCAAATGCCAACCGCCACTCCGTTGCGCTAAGCTTGTTCCCCATGGGAGTTCGCCTCTTCTTTTTCGTGGTCGCTCTTGGTCTCATCGCCGCTGGCTTGTGGGCCTATCACCACGATGAGGAGCTACGCAAGAATTCCTTCCAAGTCAATCTGGGTGATCCCAACGAAGTTGTGCGTGAACTGCTCGGCGATCCCACCAGTGAGGGGCCGTGTGGCTCCTTGACCGCTGTCCCAGCCGGATGCTCCGACGAGTACGTGTACCGCTACTGGTACTCGGTGTTTCAACCGCAGTACGAAGTGGTCTGGTTCGACAAATCAGGCAAGGTCCTGGGCGAGCAGCACGTGAAGGCGCCGTAGGACAGGGATGGTGGATAGTTCAGAAGGCGCCACGAAAAGTCCCCAATGGGAAACTTGTCTTACTTATGATATCATGTAAGCCATGAAGGAAGTGAGTTATACTTTTACCTCAAAAGGCCAACTCGTTGTTCCGGCGGAGCTGCGACGCAAACATGGCATTGCGGCGGGCACCAAGGTCAAATTTCTCGAAGACCAGTTCGGGCGCATTGTGCTGCAGCCCATCACCGAGGAATACATTGACCGCGTCATGGGCTGTCTGGCGGATGGCGCAGACCTGCTAGCTAGCTGGGAGAAAGAACACCGGGAGGAAGGCGAGCGCGAAGGGTGAAAACCTACGTTTTGGACGCTAGCGCGCTGTTTGCGTTTCTCCAGAAGAAGCCGGGGGCCAACAAGGTGAATGAGTTACTGAAAGATGCAATGAGCGGACGCGCTGCAATATTCATGTCGGCGGTGAACTACGGAGAGGTCTACGGTGGGGTCCTGCGCGAGCATGGGCCGGAGCGGGCACGTGCGACCATGAGTGCCGTGCATCCCTTGCCCATCAGTTTCATGGATGCCACGCCTCAAAGGGCTTTTCATGCTGCCGAGGTCAAAACGAAGTATAAGCTTTATTACCTCGACAGCTTTGTTGCAGCACTGGCCATCGAACACAAAGCAACGCTAGTGACCAGCGATTCGGATTTTCGCCGGCTCGGTCATAGCTTCCCCATCCTCTGGTTAAAGAGTTAGAGAACCTCGCTTCTACTTAGCCACTGGCTTCGGCCCCGCTTCTTTCACCTGGCGCGGAGCGTCGAACTGCTCGAAGTTCTTGGCGAAGCGCTGGGAGAGGTCGGCGGCCATCTTGTCATAGGCGGCCTTGTCCTGCCACGAATTGCGCGGATTCAGCAGCTCCGACGGAACGCCCGGACACGACTTGGGAATGGTCAATCCGAAGGACGTCTCTACTTCAAAGTCCACATTCGCCAGCTTGCCTTCGACCAGGGCATTAACCATGGCGCGCGTGTAGGGCAGGCTCATGCGCTTGCCGACGCCGTAGGGCCCGCCTTGCCATCCTGTATTGACCAGCCAGCACTGTGCCTGGTGCTCGCGCAGACGGCTGCCGAGCATCTCGGCATAGACCTTCGGCGGCAGAGGCATGAACGGTGCGCCAAAGCAGGTGGAGAACGTGGCCTGCGGCTCGGTCACGCCGGCTTCAGTACCCGCAACCTTCGCGGTGTAGCCCGACATGAAGTGGAACATCGCCTGCTCGGGCGTGAGCTTCGAGACTGGAGGCAGCACGCCAAACGCATCCGCCGTCAGGAAGACTACGTTCTTGGGATGGCCGCCGAAGCCGGGGATGACGGCGTTGTCGATGAACTCGACGGGATAGGCGGCGCGCGTGTTCTCTGTCTTGCTCTCGTCGTCGTAGTCGGGAATGCGCGTGACCGGGTCGAGCACCACGTTCTCCAGCACCGAGCCGAACTGAAGCGCATTCCATATCTGCGGCTCATTCTCCTCTGAGAGTCGAATGCACTTGGCGTAGCAGCCGCCTTCAAAGTTGAAAACGCCGGTGGCGCTCCAGCCGTGCTCGTCATCGCCGATGAGACGGCGGGTGGGATCGGCCGACAGCGTCGTCTTGCCGGTGCCGGAGAGCCCGAAGAACAGCGCGGTCACACCATCGGCCCCGATGTTGGCGGAGCAGTGCATGGGGAAGACGTTGCGCTGCGGCAGGACAAAATTCATCACGCCAAAGATGGACTTCTTCATCTCGCCGGCATATTCCGTGCCGCCTATGAGCACCAGTTTCTTGGTGAAGTTCACCAGCACGAAAACTTCGGAGTTGGTGCCGTCACGCTTGGGATCGGCCACAAAGCTGGGAGCGCTGACGATGGTGAACTCCGGCTTGTGGGTCTTAAGTTCTTCTGGAGTGGGTCGAATAAAGAGTTGCCGCACAAACAGGTTATGCCAGGCGTATTCGTTGATCACCTGGATGGGCAACTGGTATTTCGGATCGGCGCCGCAGAACAGGTCCTGTACGAAGAGTTCCTTGTCCTTCAGATAGTCGAGCACGCGCTCATAAAGCGCATCGAACTTCTCCGGCGGGAAGGGCTGGTTGGCGGAGCCCCACGCGACTTTGTCGGTGGTGATAGCGTCCTTGACGGTGAATTTGTCTTTGGGCGAGCGGCCCGTGCGCTTGCCGGTCTCAGCCACCAGCGATCCACTAGCCGCAAGTTGCGATTCGCCCCGGCGCAACGCCGCTTGCACCAGCGGAGCGGGATGAAGGTTGCGGTGTACCTTCTTCTGCGCAAGCACTTGCGATACTTCGGGAGTTTGCAAGACGGAGGACATAAGAAGCTCCTTGAATCGATAAAAATGGGCTGCGAATATCTAATTGACTGCAAAATAGATCGCTCTGCGGAGCGGCCCTAACTTCGCGGAGTGACGTACGGACAGGTCGAGCGGCTGAACGTCAGCCGGCTACGGCTTGGTAGGCTTCGTCCTTCACGGCCTGAAGATGGTCGAGGGTTTCCTTCACCGTTAAGGTATACATCTCGCGGCCGTTGTCTTCCCCTGATTCGATGGCCCACTTCAAGTAATGGCCGGCAATCTGCACCGCCATAGGATCGCTAATGATTTGGCCGGTCCGTTGGTTGTATTCCACCCACGCGGGATGAGGAAGCGCAATCCAGACGGGACGGTCGTCTACCAGAAACTTAATGTCAACCGCATCAGCATGGCGGGTGGCAATGGCCACAACCAGCGCCTGATACCGGCAGTGCACCGGCTTGCCCGTCCAACGGTCGATGGCATGGAAATCGTCGTACATGGCTGACTTAGAACTATAGCCGAGGAGGTGAGGCAGGGCAATATTAGATGCAAGCCGGCCCTATCAGCTAGGCCGGCTGCGACCTTTGTGGGACAGCTTATGCGCGCTCACGCGCCTCGCCCAAAACGACCTTGACATCCATCTTGTGTTTGCTGCGATAGATGGTCACAGTCACCGTATCGCCGGAGCGATGCTTGTTCATGACATTGGCAAGGTCCTGCTGATCGCCAACCGAGTCACCATCAATGGCAACGATGAGGTCGCCGCCGATCATGATGGGCGTCGTTCCCAGATATGCCCGCTGACTGCCACCCTTCAAACCGGCGCGTTCTGCTGCGCCGCCAGGCACTGTCCGCACAATCAGGATGCCGTAATCGGCCGGCAACCCGATTTCTTGTGCAAGCTCCGGACCGATGGGCAGCGACACGATGCCGAGCGACGGACGCCGCACTGTGCCCAGCGTAATTAGGTCGTTGAGCACCGCCTTCGCAGTGTTAATCGGAATCGCGAAGCCAATGCCTGCGCTCTGGTTCGAGCCGCCGGTAGCAATCATGCTGTTGATACCGATCACTTCGCCGTGCGAGTTCAGCAGTGGTCCGCCGGAGTTGCCCGGGTTGATGGCCGCGTCAGTCTGAATCGCCTCCTCCATGTAAGCCCCTTCCGGGCTGCGGATGGGACGCAAGGAGCTGATGATGCCCCGCGTCATGGTGCCAGCGAGTCCAAAGGGGTTGCCGATGGCGAACACTTTTTGGCCGACCTGCAGGCTCTTGGAATCGCCCAGAACGGCAGGAACAACGTCTGGCGCCTTAATCTGCACCACGGCGAGGTCGTGTCCGCGATCGCGCCCGATGACGACTGCCTTGTAGGTCTTCTTGTTATGCAGCGTCACTTCCACCTGAGCGGCGTCGCCGACTACGTGATAGTTGGTGAGGATGTGCCCCTCTTTGTCGATGATGAACCCCGAGCCCTGGCCCTCCTCAGGCACGGGCCCGTAAAAGAAGTCGTACGCAACCGTCTTGGTGGTGATGTTGACCACCGATGGTATGGCCTTGTGGTACACCTCAACATTGTTCTGCTCGTCGGGGTCCAGCTTCTCGGGACCGGCGGCTTCGCTCAGCTCAACGTGCGTGGGGCGGGAAATCCAGCTTGAGGGGTCAACGCGATGATTGTGCGTGGTAATCCAGTAGAAAGCTCCAGCGAGAAGGATGCCGAGAACGAATGGTCGTAAGAATTTCATAAGATTGTGCAGGAGGTATTCCGCTGAGAGTTATCCGGTAAGACTCAGACGGCTACCCGGGAAAAGTGTACCAGAGGCTATTCGCGCGAATGGGCCTCTGTGTTTGTGCCCGGGGAGCAGGGCGTTGCGACCGGCCTTCCGCCGCCAACGAAGCCTTCATACTGGCAGGAAGTAGCGATAGAAGTCCTTGTCTCGCTTCCAGCCCAGACCCTCGTAGAGCTTCTGCGCTACCTGGTTGTCGACCGCTGTCTCCAGAGCCAGGCCGTTGGCCTGGGTGGCTTCGGCGAGCTCGTGAGCGCGTTCCATCAAAGCGCGGCCTACGCCGAGCTTGCGGGCTTCCGGCGCGACAAACAGGTCGTTGAGGATCCACTGTCGCGTCAGGTTGACCGATGAAAAGACCGGATACAGATTCACGAAGCCCGCTACTTTCGCCTCGACCCGCGCGATAAAAAGTACGGACTCGTCCTTGCTGAGGCGGGCGAAAAGGAACCGGCGCGCGGCTTCAACATCGGGAGGCTTGGCGTAGAACCGGCGGTAAGCGTCGAAAAGCGGAGCCACGTCGCCGACATCGGCAGGCGTCGCCTGTAGGACTTCGATAGCACCTGCGGAAGTATGCATGACAACAAGGGAACACAGCAATCGCGGAACGTCAACATTCTTGTGCTCCGGCGGCCTGTTATGATCGCGAAAAACCAGTTCGGAGCGGCTTTGAAGGGGCACGTCTTTAGGCGTGCCGGTTGGTTGCTAGATGGCGCGCGGCTTTAGCCGCCGAGCTAACGTCTTTGAAATGGGGGCCGATGATGGATTCTTCGTTGCGCGAAATTGTGTCGTCCTATAACGACCAGGACCCGCTCGATCACGCGTCCACCATTCCTGCTGCTTGGTACGTGGACGAACGCCTTGCCGAACTGGAGCGCCAGACGGTGTTTGGCCGCACCTGGCAGGTCGTGGCGCGCGGCGATCAGTTGCAGCGGCCCGGGCAATTGGTCACTGCGGACCTGGCAGGTGAGCCGATCCTCGTGGTCCGCGGCGGCGACAATCAACTTCGCGCGTTCTACAACGTCTGCCGCCATCACGCCGCGGCAGTGGTAACCGAAGACGAGGGCAGTGCGAGCATTCTTCGCTGTCCTTACCACGGGTGGAGTTATGGACTCGACGGCTCGCTGAAGGGCGCGCCCGAATTTGAGGGTGTGTGCTCGTTTGATCGCTCGCGGAACGGACTGGTTCCCGTGCGGGTGGAAACGTGGGAACAGTTTGTTTTTGTCAACCTCGATAAACAGGCCGCAGGGTTGACGGACTTCCTGGGAGGATTGGCAAAGCGTGTCGCGCCGCTGAATCTCGCTGCGGTGCACTTCTTCGAGCGGCGGTCCTACAGCCTCAAGTGCAACTGGAAGGTCTTCGTTGACAACTACCTTGACGGCGGCTATCACGTCCCGCACCTCCATCAGGCGCTGAACAGCGTGCTCGAGTACAAGCAGTACACCATCGAGAACGAAGACTGTTACTGCCTGCAGTCGAGCCCGATGGTTGCGTCCGACGTGGACGCCGCGACCTCCGCCACGCGCACCGGCGACCGCGCGTGGTATTTCTGGCAGTACCCCAACTTCATGATCAACCTTTACGCAGGCTATATGGATACCAACCTCGTGCTGCCCGATGGTGTGGACCGTTGCACCGTCGTCTTCGACTTCTACTTCGACGATGTGAGCGAGTCCGCTGCGGAGCGCAACCGGCAAAGCATGCTAGTCGGCGAACGGGTGAATGATGAAGATGTCGGAATCTGCGAGTCGGTGCAGCGCGGACTGCACTCGCGAGCGTATAACGCAGGACGCCTCTCCGTGCGGCGCGAGGCCGGAGAACATCTGTTCCATCGCTTGCTGGCGGCGGATTTGAAGGCGGGGCTGTGGAAGATCAGGAATGCGCGCTGAAGGCGCGGGTTTGGGCCGCAAGTTGCCGCTCGACAGGTGCCCGGTGCTGATGTACAACCTAATCCATACGCGCCCCTACCATTCTCAGGGCGCCGAGGTCAGCCATGGGCGACAAAAAGAACATCGTTATTTGTTGCGATGGGACCGGTAACGAGTTCGGCGACAACAATTCCAACGTTGTCAAGCTCTATGCCACTCTCGACATCAACGAAAAGCAGATCGGGTACTACCATCCCGGGGTGGGCACCATGGGTGCACCCAGTGCAAACAACAAGCTCGAAGAAAAGTGGAGCGTCGTGAAGGGCATGGCCTTCGGCGCTGGCCTGATGCCAAACGTCGGCGACGCCTATCGCTACCTCATGAACCTGTACAACAAAGGCGACGACATTTATCTGTTCGGCTTCAGCCGCGGCGCTTACACGGCGCGTGCGCTGGCCGGCGTGCTGCACATGTTCGGCCTCTTGTGTCCGGGTAACGACGGCCTCATTCCCTATGTCACACGCATGTTTGCGCGCGCCAGCCGGGAGTTGGCCCAACACAAAGACACCTTTAGCGTGGCGGAGGGATTCAAGAAGGCCTTTTCGCGTGATGTCGCCGTGCATTTCGTCGGCGTCTGGGACACAGTGAGCTCCGTGGGATGGATTTATGACCCTGTCACCCTTCCCTTCTCGGCGCGGAATCCCCACATGAAGATTGGCCGGCACGCCGTCTCGATTGACGAGCGCCGCTGCTTCTTCCGCGACAATCTATGGGGTAAGCCGTTTGATACCGGGGAGCCTCATTATCCGTTTGACGTTAAGCAGGACATCAAACAGGTCTGGTTCGCCGGGGTGCATTCGGATATCGGCGGCAGCTACCTGGAAGCAGAGAGTGGGCTGTCCAAGCTGACCTTGGAGTGGATGCTGCGTGAGGCGTCGCTTGCTGGGCTGCTTGTGGATCGCGATCGGGCGGCGACAATCCTGGGCCGCACGCCGCTGCCCGCCGGTGAACGCTCGCCCTACGCCAAGCCCGATCCTGCCGCTCCCATTCACAACTCGCTCAAGGGGGCCTGGTGGCCGATCGAATTCTTTCCTCATCGGTATTACGACAAACAGGCCGAGGAGAAGAAATGGAGGATACCCATGGGCGCGCGGCGTTTCATCCCTGCGGACACGTCAATCGTGATGCATGAGAGCGTGCAACAGCGGCTGGATGCCGGTATCAACTACAACCCGCCCAACCTGCCCGCGGGCCGATTGGAGGAGCATTTCACAATCGAAAAGAGAATCGAGTTTCCCGGAGCTCAGGAACGCGCGCAGATTACTTCCGTAGGTCTTTGACAATCTCGCGGGCGGCATTGGCGCCGGACATCCCGTTCAATCCCGTGCCCGGATGCGTTCCCGACCCGCACAAATACAGGTTATTGATGGGCGTGCGATACTGCGCCCAATTCAGTAGCGGACGCATGGTGAACAACTGGTCCAGCGCCAACTCGCCGTGGAAGATATGGCCGCCGCTGAGGCCGTATGTCTGCTCCAAGTCCTTGGGCGTGATAACCTCTCGGGCCTCGATCAAATCAGGAAGGTCAGGAGCGTACTCCGCCAGTGTCCGGATTACGGTGTCCCCCAGAGCGTCGCGTTGCGAATCCCAGTCGGCATCGCGTAGCTTGTACGGCGCGTACTGCATGTAGATCGACATCACATGCTTTCCTGTCGACGCAAGCGAATTGTCCCACAATGTGGGAATCGCAGCTTCAATATAAGGATGAGAAGAGAATTCTCCGTACTTCGAGGCGTCGAAGGCGCGCTCCAGATAATCGATCTCGGGCGAAATCTGAATCCTGCCCGCCAACAAACTGGCATCGCCGTCCACGCTCCTGAACTTCGGCAACCCGCTTAGGGCCAGGTTGATCTTGGCAACTGTGCCGTTCATGCGGTAATGCTGCAGCTTCTGCAGGAAGCCCGGTTCCAGATGCTGCGGTTCGATTAGGCCAAGCAGCGTGCGCTTTGGATCGGCATTCGAAATGATAGTCCGCGCCTCGATCTCACTCCCATTCGCGAGAACGACTCCGGCAGCAGCGCCGTCCTTGACCTTGACACTCGTAACATCGCAGGAAGTACGGATCTCCCCGCCAGCGTCGGTGACGGCTGCAGCCATGGCCGCCGTGATCGCGCCTGCTCCTCCCACAGCGTAAGACACAGGGCCCGCGGGGTTGCCGTCTGCTGCTGTCCGCAAGAGATACGTCGCTGCCGAGCCGGCAGACCATGGCCCCAAGAACGTTCCGAAGATGCCTTGTGCCGCGATGGTGCCTCGCAACAGCTCCGTGCCGAACCACTCGGCAACCAGGTCCGCGACCGCCATCGGCCCCCAGCGCAACAGGCGATAGAGGTCCTTCTCGCCCAGGCCGCGAAGCTTGCGCCCCGCCTTTAAAAGCTCCCAAACATTGCCCGACGCAGGGTCGTCGAGATCGGGCGGCGTCATTGCCAACAGAAGATCGATAACCTCCCCGATTCGCGCCAGCGATCGCTGGAAATCGGCGTAGTTCGCCGCGTCCTTTTGCGAAAGCTTGGCAATCTCTGCTTGCGACTTCGCAGTGTCGCTGTAGAGCACCAGTGGTTCACCGGTTGGCGACAACGAAAGCACGCGCACATCCGGCGAATACGTCTTCAGCCCATATTTCGCTAGATTCATGTCTGCCACAATGTCAGACCTGATCGGCCCGGCGCTGTGCGCGAGCTTAGAACAGCGAAAACCGGTGTGAAATTCCTCCGTAATTGCACACCCGCCGACTACGGGCCGGCGCTCCAGCACGAGCGGCTTGAACCCCGCCTTGGCAAGATAGAAAGCAGTAACCAGCCCGTTATGGCCCGCGCCAAGGATGACGACGCCGCGCGTCTCCGCCATGGCTAGCTCGTCCCCTTGGAGTGCTTCAGGATCTCCAGCGCTGCCAATCGTCCGGGCGCGCCCATGATGCCGCCGCCCGGATGCGTGGCTGAGCCGCACATCCACAGGTTCTTGATCGGGCTCTTGTATTGCGCCCATCCCGGCACCGGGCGCAGAAAGAACAGCTGCTCCAGCGAGAGCTCACCCTGGAAGATGTTGCCTTCGGTCAGCCCCCACTCACGCTCGAGGTCGAGCGGCGTAACAACCTGGCGGCCTACGATAATGTCCTTGAGGTTTGGCGCGAACTCGGCAATGGTGTTGATCACATTGTCACCAAAGGCCTCGCGCTTCTCGTCCCAGGTGCCTTCCCTCAACTTGTAGGGCGCGTACTGCACAAAGCACGACATCACGTGCTTGCCGGGCGGCGCGACCGACGGATCGGTCAAGCTCGGGATAACCATGTCAATATACGGCCGATGCGAGTAGTCGCCGTACTTCGCGTCGTCGTAGGCGCGCTCCATGTGGTCAACGCTCGGTGAAATGGAAATCGCGCCCCGCAGATGATTGCCCTCACCGGGCAAACAGGTGAAGTTGGGCAGCGCATCCAGCGCAAGATTCACCTTGCCCGAGGAGCCCCGATATTTATAGCGCTTGATCGAATCCCGAAACTCATCATCGAGATGTTTGGGCTCAATCATCTTCAGGAACGTCAAGTTCGGGTCCACGCTCGACGAAATGACGGGCGCGAAGTACTCGTCGCCGGTCGTCGTCGCAACCCCGACCGCTTTACCGTTCTTGACGAGAATCTGTGCGATCGCGACCTGCGTCTTAATCTCAACGCCAAGTTCGCGCGCCGCATCGGCGATGGCATTGGAGATGGCTCCCGTCCCGCCACGCGCGAAGCCCCACGCTCGAAACGCGCCATCGATCTCGCCCATGTAGTGGTGCAGTAGCACGTATGCAGTCCCTGGCGAGCGCACGCCGAGGAAGGTGCCGATGATTCCCGACGCCGACATCGTGGCCTTGAGCACATCGGTCTCGAACCACTGGTCGAGGAAGTCGATGGCGCTCATGGTCATCAACTGCACCTGGTTGTACTTGTCTTCACCGCTGAGGCCGGTGAACCGGCGGCCGAGGAAGAGCAGTTTGAGCAGGTCGCGCGGGTTCAGCGTGGTCGGGTCGGGCGGCACCATGGCGAGAATCGGCTTGACGAAGCGGCACATTTGCAACATGGCCTTGCCGAATTCCTCATACGCCTCGGCGTCGAACCGGGAGTGACGCCGGATCTCGCGCATCGTCTTGCCGTGGTCGTTGACGCGCCACAAGTAGTCGCCGTTCGGCATCGGTGTGAAGGTGCCATCGAGAGGAAGGATTTCCAGACCGTGTCGCGGAAGATCGAGGTCGCGAATAATCTCAGGTCGCAACAGCGAAACGACGTATGAACAAACTGAAAACTTGAATCCCGGAATAATCTCTTCCGTCACGGCCGCGCCGCCGAGGACGTGACGGCGTTCCAGCACCAGGACTTTTTTCCCAGCCCGCGCCAGATAGGCGGCGTTGACTAGCCCGTTATGGCCGCCGCCGATGACGATGACATCGTATTTCCCTGAAGAGTTCGCAGCCATGATGGATTGTGCAGAAGGGAGAATTCTAAAGGGTGGAAGGAGTTTTGTCTCGGCGGATGATGGCCCCGCGGAGCGAAAGGTTTATACTGGCGCGCTCAGACTCTTCTTCCCACGAGGCGCCATGAAATACATTCTGCCCTTTTTTTTGTTCTTATCTCTGCCTTCACTTTTCATCACGGCACAAACCATGCAGACCAATCCTCAGGCCAATGCAAAGTTCTCCCAGATGTGCGACCAGTTCGTGAAAGATTCGCTGGCGCTTTCGCCCGTGACCGCTTCTGGAGCCGGTTACCACAAACATCTTGATCCCAAAACCGGAAAGACGATTGCTCTCGATGCCCAACTCGACGATGTCAGTGCGCAGGGCGTGGCCGCGCAGGAGAAGTTTTATCGGGCGTGGCGGCAGCGATTTCAGAGTGAGACGCCAGTCGCATCGCTCAACGCGCAGGATTCCGCTGACTTCCGTCTGATTGATGATCAGATCGCGCTTAACCTCCTCGAGTTTGAACATATCCAAAGCTACAAGCACAATCCGACCGGATACGTAGAACTGATCGGCAACGCCATGTTTCTGCCGCTCACGCAGGAATACGCTTCGAAGGAAGTGCGCGTTGGCGATGTCATCTCCCGCATTGGCCAGATTCCGCGCTTTATCGAGCAAACCAAGTCGCAGTTGACCGATTCTGATCCCATCTTCATCTCGACTGCAATCGACGAGAACGAAGGCAACATCAACCTCGTGGACAGCGTCGCAGCCGACATTCCGTCCGGATCGCCCTTAAAGGCGCAGTATGACAAGGTCGCGCCCGCCGCCAAGAAGTCGCTCACCGACTTCAACGACTGGTTGAAAAACGATCTGGCCAAGCGGCCCACGAACGATCGCACATGGCGATTAGGCAAGAAGTGGTACGACGAGAAGTTCCGCTACGTGATGGAGACCTCGATCACGCCCGAGCAGTTGCTGGCCGATGCCGAGGCCAAAATGAAGGCGACTCGCGCCGAGATGCTGCAACTGGCGCTACCACTCTACAAGCAGATGTATCCCGGCCAGGACGATTACAGCAGCCTGCCTGCGCGGGAGCGTGAAAACAAGATCATCCGTGCGGTGCTCGACAAGATTAGCGACGAGCACCCGCAGCGTGACCAGTTGATTGAAGCTGTCAAAGCAGACCTGGACGGCATAAAGCAGTTCATCCGCGAGAAGAAAATCGTGACCCTGGGCAGCCGCGACAACCTGAAGGTCATTCCCACTCCGGAGTTCATGCGCGGCATTTTCTCCGTCGCGGGCTTCCACGGCGCGCCGCCGCTGGAGCCGACCGCCGAAGCACAGTACTGGGTCACGCCCATCGATCCCAAAATGCCGGCCGCCAAGGCGGAGAGCAAGCTGCGCGAGTACAACAACTACACACTCAAGTGGCTTACCATCCATGAGGCGCTGCCCGGGCATTACGTGCAGGCCGAGCACGCTGACGATGTCGAACCTCCGACCCGCCGTGTGCTGCGCAGCCTCTTCGGCAACGGTGCCTACGTGGAAGGCTGGGCCGAGTACATCGCCGACGTCATGACCGAGGAAGGTTATCTGGACCATAGCCCGAAGTTCGGTCTGGTCCGGAGGAAGATCATCCTGCGCGCGGTCTCCAACACGATTCTCGACATCCGCCTGCAGACCATGAACATGACTGACCAGGAAGCCATGAACTTGATGTTGAACGATACTTTCCAGACGCAGGCTGAAGCTGAGGGCAAGCTGCGCCGGGCGAAGCTCAGCTCGACCCAACTGCCCACTTACTTTGTCGGCATGAGGCAATGGTGGGAGCTGCGCAAGAAATATCAGGCCGCCAAGGGGAATACCTTCACGCTGGAGGAATTCCACAATGCAGCCCTTGATCAGGGGCCACTGCCCATCGAGTACTTAGGGAAGATCATTCTGCCGGGCGGCAATTAGAGCGGTTTCTGAATTGTTGTATCCGAGAGCTCGGCTAGAGCGGCGCTTCAGCGCTACGTCAACGCCGCTCTATTTCGTGAGGCTTTCAGCCCACTGCGATGCAGTGGGTTGAAAGCCTGAACTTGGGGGCGCAGCCTGGACGCGGGTCTGAAGGCCCGCACTACCCGGACACACTTTCCCTGGAACCGCTGTAGCCGTTAGCAATTAGCACTTGGTGGCGAATCGCTCGCACCCGGGAATGCTGACAACTTAAAGCCACAGCCGCGTAGCGGCGGCACTACACCTTTGTGAAGAAGTGTAAAGATCCGACCTGCGAGTGAACTTTTTCTCGGCCCATCCGTCTATAGCAGTAACCCAAATCCAAGGTGGGCGCCGCAACCCCAACAGTACACAAACCGGCGCCCACCGCCCTTTTCAATCCGAAAGCATTGCTTAAGGTCTTTTCCGATTCGCCGTCAGCAGCATTTCGCCAACCCGCAAGCCTTCCAATTCTTCTGCAATTGCTCCCCGCTTTCTAAAGGTCCAGCTCCGCCCGGATCATATTCTCCTCCAGGCTCGAATACATCTTGAAACCGCATTTGACGCAGACTGCTCGCATCTCGCGATTTTCGGGCAGCATGTTGGAAACCACCCTCTTCAGCTTCTCTTCGCGGGCAAAGTGGATGAGCCGGCGATACAGCTCCGTTCCCAGGCCCTTGTGTTGCGCCGCATCAATCGCCACGGCGGCCATTTCGGCTTCGTCGCGGCCATGCAGCTTGCTGAGGCGGCCAACCGCAAGGATTTCCGTCTCGTCGCCTTCACCCTTACGCTCGGCAACCAGCGCCATCTCGCGGTTGTAATCGATGAAGCAGGTGCGGGTCAGACGTTCGTGCGCGGTGCGTTGCGTCAGCTTCAGCGGCTGGAAGTATCGCAGGTACACGCTCCTCTCCGAGAGCTTCTTGTGGAATTCGATCATCGCCGGCTCATCCTCGGGACGGATGGGACGGATGGTAACCGGCTTGCCATCCTTCATCGTCCACTCGGTGACCAGATGGATCGGATAGGGCCGGATCGCGGTTTCGGGTAGCTCCTCCTCTGTCACTTCAGGACCATGCAACACCACGCGCGCATCCAGCGCCAGCAGGCGCTCTGGCGAGGCCAGCAGCGGATTGATATCAATCTCCTTGATCCAGCGCTGCTCGACGACCAACTGGCTGAAGCGCACCAGCAGTTCCTCCAGCGCCGCCACATCTACCGGCTTGCGCCCGCGCACGCCTTTGAGCGCGGTCAGGATCTTGGTTTGCTCCATCAGGCGCAGCGCGAGCGTCGTGTTCAGCGGTGGCAGTGCCAGCGCGCTGTCTTTGAAGACCTCCACAAGCTGGCCGCCGGCGCCAAATAAGATGACTGGGCCGAACTGTGGATCGAGGCTGCTGCCAATGATCAGTTCGTAGCCATCCAGCTTCACCATCGGCTGCACGGTCACGCCTTGGAAGTGCTCTGCACCGGCTTTTTCCGTGACCGATTGCTTGATCGCCTGGAATGCAGCCTTCACTGCAGCGGCATCGCGCAGATTCAACTGCACGCCGCCGACGTCGGTCTTGTGGGTGATGGTCAGCGAGTACAGCTTCAGCACGATGGGGTAGCCGATCTCCTCCGCCGCCTGCAGCGCTTCCTTTTCGGTAGGGGCGATGCGGGTCTCGACAGTAGGAATGTCGTAGGCCTTCAGCAACTGTTTCGACTCGTACTCGGTGAGAATCGAGCGGCCGGATTCGCGAGCGTCGCGAATGATGCGCTCGGCCTTCCCGCGCTGCAGCATCGCATCGGCATGCTGCGGCATGGTGGGAGTCTCGTAGATTCCTTTCAGGTTGTAGGAGTAGCGCCACATGTAGTTGAAGGCGCGCACCGCGCTGTCGGGAAACTGGAAGGTGGGAATGCCTGCCTGGTTCAGAATCTGCTCGCCCGCCGCGACTTCGGCGCCGCCCATCCAACTCGCCAGCACTGGCTTGCCGAGGCCCTTGGCGTATGGCTTCAGCTTCTCGGCGATCTGGGTGGGGTTGGTCATGTCCTGCGGCGTCAGGACGACGAGCATGCCATCAATGCTGGGATCTTTGGCGGCAATCTCCAGCGACTTGGCATAACGCTCCGGTTCGGCGTCACCCAAAATGTCCACCGGATTGTTGTGGCTCCACTGCCCTGGAAGGATCGCGTCGAAAGCCTTCATGGTCTCTTCCGACAGTTCAGCCAGCTCGCCTCCGCCGGCAACCAGCGCATCCGTGGCCAGAACTCCGGGCCCGCCGGCGTTGGTCAGGATGCACAGCCGCTTGCCGCGAGGCCGCGGCTGCTTGGCCAGCACGTCGGACATAAAGAAGATGTCGGCAATGCTGTTCACGCGCAGCACGCCGCTGCGGCGGAAGGCGGCATCCAGAACTTCGTCGCTGCCAGTGAGGGAACCCGTGTGCGATGCCGCCGCCTTGGCCGCGGCAGCCGTCCGTCCGGCCTTAATGACGATGACCGGCTTGTTGAGCGATACTTCGCGCGCCGCCGACAGGAACGAGCGCGCATCGCCAATCGACTCCATGTAGATGACGATGCTGTGCGTCCGGTGATCATTGCCGAAGTAGTCCACCAGGTCGCCCCAATTGACATCCAGCATGGAGCCAATCGAGACGAACGCGCTGAAGCCGACATTCTCATGCAAGCTCCAGTCCAGAACGGCTGTGCACAGCGCGCCACTTTGGCTGATGAAGGCCACATTGCCCGCCCGTGCCACCGAATGCGCAAAGGTCGCGTTCAGTCCGCGAACCGGATTCATGATGCCCAGGCAGTTCGGGCCGATAAGGCGCATCTTGCCGCGAATCGTCTGTGCGATCCGTTGTTCCAGTTCCTGGCCGTGTTTGCCGTGCTCTTTGAAGCCGGCCGAGATAACAATGCCGGCCGGAATACCGAGATCTACAGACTCGGCAATGATATCGGGGACGGTGTCCGCCGGCGTCGTGACCACGACAAGGTCCACTTTGTCGGGCAGATCGCGCACACTGGGATAAGCCTTTATTCCCAGAACATTCGTCCGTTTGGAGTTCACCGGGAATACGGTGCCGCCGAACGGCGAGCTCAGCAGGTTCCACAGCACCGAGCGTCCTACACTACCCGGCCGCTCCGAGGCGCCAATCACGGCGACGCTTTCGGGCAGGAACAACGGGTCAAGAGGATGGCTTTCGGAACGATAGACATCGGAAGAAGGGTCAACCTTGATCTTGGAAACCTTGGACGTGGAAGGCTTGGGGGCAGAAGTAGTCATGATTCCTCACGGTTACGCCGTTCTAGTCTAACCGTTTGGGGGACTGTGCTGGAACAGGTTAGTCACATGGGCTTGTGACCGGCCTCACGAGCAGATGTGCAGTGACATCAGGGTGATTTATTTTCTCAAAGTGAGCAGTTTTCAATAGACACGACCCAAGGATCGCGATCATCCTCGCCCAAGTCGCTCTCGACGATCCTCGAAACACAACTTTTTCCCAGCGCCTCCCGCTTCCCCGTTTACTTCGCCAGGTTCTTGAACGGCAGAAAGGCCATGAAGTCGGCATGGTGCACGATGTAGGCTTCGGTGGTGCGTTTCACCAGGTCGCCTTCGGCGGCGTGCGCTGCGATGATGTGGCACACCGCGTCGGGCACGCCGGATTCCATGGCCAGCGCTACACCGGTAAAGGGATGGCGCAGCAGTTCGCCACGCTTGCTCTGCCGGGTCTTGCCATCCACGGTCTCGTATTCCAGCAGCTTTCCCACGTCGGCCAGGATTGCGCCCGCGATCACCGTATCCAGGTCGATAGGCAGCGCGCGGCCCATGAACTCTGTCATGCTCTCGGCTGCCTCGCGCGCGATGTGCACCACGCAGCGTTTATGCTCCATGAAGGTCGTGGGGCAGTTTGGCACCAGCAGCGTGAACGGAATGCGGTTGAGATCGTCGGGCGTAAGCGGGCTGAGCTCCAGCGCGCGCTGCCAGGTCTTGGTGACTTGCTCGCGCAACTCGGGCGACCGAATCCACTCGATCTCAGGCCACAACTTGAGGACCGCGTCGCGCATCCGTGCCTCCATTAGGCCGAAGGTCTTATTACAGCACTCAAGGCGGATCGGAAGCTATGACGCGCGTCACAAACTCCACGTGGCCTGCTCAAGCTGGCGGGTAATTTCCTCCGGCGGCGTTTCGAGCCGGAAGCGCATGGGCTTACCGACCGTGACCGTCAGCTCTCCCGGACGCGCGATCTTGCGGCCGGCCATCTTCATTTCGTATAGACCATCAATCCGCATGGGCACCACCGGAATATCGAGCCGCGCGGCCAGGATGCCAATGCCCGAGCGGAACGGGCATGGCTTGCCGTCCGACGTGCGCACGCCCTCGGGGAAAACCATCACGCTATAGCCGCGGTCCACTGACTCGCCCGCGTAGGCGAAGCTCTCGCGCACTCCCGACTGCTGCGGCAGCGGGAAGACGTTGAACAGCGCAACCACCAGCCAGTAGCCAGCCTGCCAGGCCCAGCGTTTGAGCGGGTTCCAGTCCTGGGGTGGGCGCCACATCTCCCAGAGCAACTCGCCCCACATGCCGGTGGCCAGCCTGTGCCGCAAGCGCGGTGTGAGCGCGATCAGGACAAAACCGCTGTCGACGTACGTAATGTGATTGCAAATGACCAGCACCGGCCCTTCAACGCCGCCCAGGTTCTCGCGGCCGACAACCCTTGGGTGCGCCATGATCAGCGTCGCCGGCCAGGTGAGCAGGTAATAAATACAGGTGCGAATCCACGGGATGGGCCAGCGCTGCGCCCAGCGCGGATAACGATACTTGCCGCGAGGCGACTCTGAGGGCGCTTGCAGCAGCCGCTCCAGATCGGCAACCGTGCTGGCCTGCGTGAAATCGGCGTCGTTTAGATCAACCTGATAGCGGTCTTCCAGCGCGCTCATCAGCTCGACGCGGTCCATGGAATTCAGATTGAGGTCGTCGTCTAGCTTAGCGTCAGGAGCGAGCGAGCCGACGTTGCGTCCGGTAATGCGCGCGATCAGTTCGGCCAGCGCGCCTTGCGCAGCTGGCCTTTCCCCATCGCCAGAGGTGAAATGCCGCTGTACCGCCTGCTGGATGACGGCGGTCTTCGGCTTCTGCGTCGGAGTGCGGGGGAAATCATGCTCCGGCCACACCAGCCAGCGGCGCATCTGCTGATACTCGGCGAGCTGCCGGTTGGCAAGCTTGACGATGCTCTCCGAATCGGCGGAGTCACGCAGGATAAGCACTGCGCAAGGCTCGGCATTACCGCCGTGTTCAAGGCCGACAACCACGCAATCGCGAACCTCCGGCTGCTGTCGCAGCGCCGCTTCCAGGTCGTCGGGATAAATGTTCATTCCTTCGCGGGTAACGATGACGTTCTTCTTGCGGCCCTTGAAATAGAGATTACCCTCGGCGTCGAGGTCGCCGAGATCGCCTGTAGGAAACCAGCCTTCCTCATTCAGCACCGGCTTCAGCTCTTTGCCCTGCCAATAGCCGGCGGCGACGTTGGCTCCGCGCACCAGGATCTCGCCGTTCGCATCGAGCTTGATTTCGCGTCCCTCCAGCGCTTTGCCGATGGAGCGCTTGCCGGTGCGAAAAGGGTGGTTGAGCGAGATAAGCGACGTGGTTTCCGTGAGGCCGTAACCTTGCACTACGACGAAGCTCAACCGCCGCCAGAACTCTTCAGTCTCGGCATCGAGCGCTGCACCGCCCGAGATGAACGCCCAGAACTTCCATCCGAGCTGGTTGTGGATTCGCCGGAAGCGCCACCAGCGCCGCACAAAGTGCTGGTCTTGCGCGGCCTCGAATTGCCGCTGAAATTGCGCCAGCTTGCCCGCCGATTCCAGGTCGCGGACGATTTTGTCTTTCAGCGACTCCATCAGCCGCGGCACGGCGACGACCACCGACACGCGCTCACGCTTAATAACGCGCACTATCTCTGTCGGGTTGAGCGTGTCCTGGAAGAGCACGGTTGCGGCCAGCAGTTGCGGCAGAAAGATTCCGAGGAACTGTCCGAAGACATGGCTGAGCGGGAGTAGATTCAGGAAGCGCAAAGGATGAAAGATGCGCTCGTAACGAAGATACGCTCCGATCTCGCGTTCCAGCGGTTCCAGGTTGGCGAGAATGTTACCGTGAGAGATGACCACGCCGCGCGGCTCAGCGGTCGTGCCTGAGGTGAAGACGATCTCCACGATATCGTCACGAGTGACCGTCGGTGGCGTTATGGCTACATCAGAGTGCACCGCTATTCGCTCGCGCAGACTTTCCAGATGCATCGATGGGACGCCGAGGATCTGATTGTCCGACGAGCAGACACACAGCTTGGCATCCACCTGTTGAGCGACGCGCTGGGCGAAGTCGGAGGTCGCAATCCTGTCAATGGGAACGACGATCGCACCGCGCAGCAGGCATCCGAAGAAGGCGGCTACCCACTCGGCGCAGTTTTCGCCCCAGACGAGGACCTTGTCGCCCTTTGCGATCTCGCGCGCATCCAACTCGCGCGCGAAACGACGCGCGTTGTCCAGCACCTCGCCGTACGTCCAGCGCTGCATGCGATAGCCACGATGATGGACGTACGCCACCTCCCGCGCGTGCCGCCGGAAGTTGTCGAGGTACTCCAGGATGGTGATGCGCGCCATCTAATGCAGTTTAACTGCACAGCGCTCCGTCGGAGCCGTACCTGGCACAGATCGGCAACCTAAACTTACAGACCAAGGCGAGAAACGACAGGGTATGCTCAGTAAACATCCTTCACAGGAGGCGAACGATGGAGTGGGAACGCCTGATTCGGTTTGGACTGCTGGGCAACGCGAATCTGGAACCATACGCGATTTTGCTGGTGCGGGTTGCATTAGGGTTGTTTTTCGCGGTGTCCGGGGGGAACAAGTTGTTCGTCGCCAGCCGTACGCAAGCCATGTACGCAACGCTGATCGAAGCCAAGGTCCCGCTTCCGCGGCTGATGACCTATTTGGTGTCGGCCATAGAATTCGTCGGCGGTTGTCTGCTGATTGTGGGGCTCCTGTCAAACTTGTTCTCGCTGGCTTTGCTGGCCGACATGTTGGTTGCGATCCTGAGCACCAGCCTTGCAGCAATGCCTAAAGGGCTTTCACCTCTTAACTGGCTGGACGATTTTCTTTATCTTCCGGAACCGCTTTATGTGCTGCTCTTTGTCTGGCTGATCTGTTCCGGCCCAGGGAAATTCAGCGTGGATTATGTGTTCGCGGATAGATGGTTGAGATAAGCCCATTGCATTGTCTCTGAATCGCGGGCGAAGTGAAGGGAGGTTCGGTCAAGCCCACAGCGGATTAACTTGCCTAGGGCTTTGCAAATTTCCCAAGGGTATCGCCGGGCATGTAAAATTGGATCTTACCCTTCGAGCCGCGCGCTTACGAAGTCCCCGATGGGGTGTTATCGCGCCTGCGGCTCCCCCAAAGAAACAAGGAGTTATACGAATGGCAATACCAGCCACACAAATGCGTCCGGGCATGGTCATTAAGCACAACAACGATCTTCATTCGGTATTCAGCGTGGAGCATCGCACCCCGGGCAACTTGCGCGCCTTCATCCAGGCCAAGCTGCGCAACCTCCGCACCGGCGCTATGTTCGAGCACCGCTTCCGCTCGGGCGACGCGATCGAGAAGATCACGGTCGATGAAGTGCAGATGGAGTTTCTCTACGCCGATGGCGACGATTACCACTTCATGAATACGGAGAACTACGAGCAGCTTCACCTGAACCGCGACATCCTGGGCGACGCCGTCGATTACCTGATCCCCAATCTGCAGATCAAGATCGAGTTCTTTGACGGAAAAGCCGTAGGCGTGGAATTGCCGCAGACGGTGGAACTCACCGTGGTGGAGACCGAGCCAGGATTGAAGTCCGCTACTGCCAGCAGCGTTACCAAAGCGGCGAAGACAGAGACCGGACTCGTGGTGCAGGTACCCCCGTTCATCAACGAAGGCGAGAAGATCCGCGTGGACACGTCGGAAGGCGCATACCTGTCGCGGGCCTAGCGGAGGGCCGGAGGCCTGCAAACCGTACCCGTTTGCAAAGTATACAAAGTGCTGCCATAATCTTACCAAGCGTCTTACTATGAGCCAGACAACCAAATTGTCAACCAAAGGACAGGTAGTGCTTCCTAAGTCTCTGCGCGCCACGCATCGCTGGGAGCCCGGCACTGAGTTCATTGTGAGGGAGCAGGGTACAAGCATTCTTCTCACTCCGAAATCCGCCACCGCATCTCGCGATTGGGATAATCTAATCGGGTGTGCTGGCTACACCGGTCGGCGTAAGAGTCTGAAAGAGATGGACGAGGCAGTAGCGGCCGAAGCGCGGCGGCGGAAATGACCGCAGTCGATACCAACGTTTTGGTCCGCATCGTGGTCAATGACGATCCGGCACAGGCAGCACGCGCCGCGGGATTTCTCCGTCAACAGGATCGCGTTTTCTTGGCCAAGACTGTCCTGCTCGAAGTCGAGTGGGTGCTTCGGAGCGGCTATCGCCTCGGGCGATCCGAAATTGTTGCGATCCTCCGCCGTCTTCTCGCTATGGGGAACGCTGAGGTAGAAGATGAAACAGCCGTGGTGCAAGCGATGCAGTGGTATGAAAAAGGCATGGATTTTAGCGATAGTTTGCACGTCGCGTCGGCAGGCTCTCACCGCAGCTTTGCCACCTTCGATGCTGCTCTGAGAAAAATGGGCCAACGCCTTGGCGCTGGTGAGTTTATCGGCGTTTAATACTCCGACTCTGCCGACGATACCTTATGTCTGGCCTCCAAACCCGCCGTTTCCTCATTTCCGGACGCGTGCAGGGCGTGGGCTTTCGCTGGTTTGTGGAGCGCGAAGCCGCGCAGATCGGCGTCACCGGATGGGTGCGCAACTGCGAGAACGGCGACGTCGAGGTAATGGCGACGGGCACACGCGAGCAGCACAATTCGCTGCGTCGCAAGCTGCAGGAGGGCCCGCGGGCCGCGCGCGTGGACTACATCAACGAGTCGGAAGCGCCGTTGCTGGAGGAGTCATCGTTTCGCATCGAAGGAGGCTGGTAAGCCATGCCGCAGGACCACAACTGTGACGACCTCAAAAAGCTCATTCGCGAGGTCCCCGACTTCCCCAAGCCCGGCATTCTCTTTTATGACATCACCACGCTGCTCAAAGACAAGCTCGGCTTTGCCCGCCTTATCGATGCCCTCACCGAGCACTACATCAACAAGGGCATTGATCTGGTGCTGGGCATCGAGGCGCGCGGATTTATCTTTGGCCCGGCACTGGCCTATCGCCTGAACGCCGGCTTCGTTCCGGTGCGAAAGCCGAAGAAGTTGCCGGCCGAAGTGCTGCAGTGGAAGTACGAGCTTGAGTACGGCCACGACACCTTGGAAGTCCACAAAGATTCGATCAAGCCGGGGCAGCGCATTGTTATCTGCGACGATCTGCTGGCAACCGGTGGCACCGCGAAGGCGACGGCCGAGATGGCCGAGTCACTCGGCGCCGATATCTCCGGACTGGGCTTCGTGGTTGAATTGGACGCCCTCAAAGGCCGCGACAAGCTGAAGGCCTATGACGTCTTCTCGCTGCTGCACTACTAGCAGCACGTAGAGAGAACTGTCATCCCGAGCGAGGACTTCCGTCCGAGTCGAGGGACCTGTTTTTTCTCACTATCCACTGACTACTCGCCGCCCCTCGATCCTGTACTGCCCTTGCAGCACAATCCGGATGGCCTCGGTGTAGGCGATGTGCTCCTGCGCCAGGATGCGCGCGGCCAGTGTGTGCTCGTCGTCGGTGTCGAGCACGGGCACTGTCTTCTGCAGGATGATGGCGCCGTGATCCAAGTCTGCGTCCACAAAGTGCACGGTGCAGCCCGAGACTTTGACGCCATAGTCAAAGGCCTGCTTCTGCGCCTCCAATCCGGGGAACGCCGGCAGCAGCGCGGGATGAATGTTGAGGATGCGATTGGGAAACTGCTGCACGAACCACGGCGACAGCAGGCGCATGTATCCCGCAAGGCAGACGAGTTCGACCTGGTGCTCGCGCAGCGCGGCGACGACTTCGCGGTCGTGCTCCTCGCGCGGCTTGCCCTTCGACAGAATCACCAGCGCTGTCAGCCCGCGTCGTCGAGCCGACTCGATCCCCGGCGCATCAGCCCGGTTCGAGATGACGACGGTGATCTTCGCGTCGAGTTCGCCTGAGGCGACGTTGTCAGCGATGGCCTCAAAGTTCGAGCCGCGCCCGGAGAGAAGAATGCCGAGATTCTTCATGGTGACATGCGAATCATAAACTCGCCTTAACCCGGTTGTCAGTGCGCTGCACTCAATAGCGCCTTGTCATCGCGTCTCTTGAGATAGGTTTGCACTCAACCCATAGAGCGGCACCCGTTACTCTTCGGGCGAGGCTTCGTCCGCTTTTGTGTCCTGCTCCGCCGCCTCTGCTCCGGGCATGACATTCTTCAGCGGCGCCCTGCGCTGCTCCTCTAGTTCAGGGTGCGGCAGCGGCTTGCGGGGCAGCATCTGGTCACGCATGGCCGTGTTGTACACGAAGATGGCTTCCACCACAGCGGCCTGCGCCAGGTCCTGTTGTGAAAGGCGTTCGTAGGTATCCATGTTGGAGTGGTGGCTGCGCGAATCGTAATCGAGTGGGTCCTGGATGAACTGGAATCCGGGGATGCCGACCGCATCAAAGGCTTCGTGGTCGGTGCCTCCGGTGTTGCGCATGGTCAGTGTGGTGACGCCGAGGTCCTTGAGCGGCTCAATCCACTGCGCAAAAACGGGCGCGATGGCCGCGTTCTCCTGCAGGTAAACGCCACGGATCTTGCCGCTGCCGTTGTCCACGTTGAAATAGCCGGAAATCTTCTGCTGGTCGGGCTTGAGTTGCACCGGGCCACCGGGTTTGCGTATCCATTCGGGCAGCTTGAGTTGGTCAGGCGCGGTGGAGAGCGGAACGCCGCCGAAGTGCTGCTTGACGTAGCCGTACGAACCGTATTCTCCTTGCTCCTCGCCCGTCCACAACCCAACGCGGATGGTGCGACGTGGCTTCACCTGTAGAGTGGTGAGGATGCGCATCACTTCCATGGCAACGACCGTACCTGCGCCATTGTCGGTTGCGCCAGTGCCGGAGGCCCAGGAATCGAGATGGCCGCCAACCATCACCAACTCGTCTTTCAGCTTAGGATCGGTGCCGGGAATTTCGGCGATAGTATCGAAGCCATGCTCGTGATCGCCAGTGAATTTGGCGTCAACGTTCATTTCGATGGTGACCGGGACATGGGCCTTCAGCAGCCGGTACACGCGTCCGTAGTTCTCAATCGCCATCACCACAACGGGAAGCGGATTGGAGTGCTCGCGCTTATAGGACTCCCAGCCAAAGCCGGTGCCCTGGTCGTCGAAGATGGTGCCACCCGATCCCCCACCGGCGCGGCCGTCGCGGCTGGGGGTGATGACCGCCAGCGCGTGCTCGTCCGCCAGAAACTTGCCAACCTCCTGACGCAACTCCAGACGCTTCATGTACTGCTGGATGAAGTCACGGCCACGCGGCTTGAGCGGGTACTCGGTGAGCTTCTTCAGCTCCGCATCATCCAGCCGCGTCCAGAGCGGTTTGTCCACCGGAGGCACGTCCCGCATCGCGCCGTAAAGCACGATTTTTCCCCCTAGCTTGCCCTTGTACCGGTCGAGGTCCTTCTTCTCTTTGACGTCAATCCAGATAGCTGGCGCCGTGATCGCACCGTTGGTCGCGGGAGACCATGGGCCAGCCTGCGCGATGAACACCGCGGTATCGGGTGAGGTCATGCGGACCCACGTATTGAGTTGCTGCCATCCCATGCCGAACTCGCCCCAGTCCTCGAGGTGGGCATTGCTGCATCCCATCGCCGTAAACTGGTCGCGCGTCCACTCGTTGGCGTGCTTGAGGTTCGGTGAGCCGGTCAGGCGTGGGCCAATGTCGTCGTCAAGCGCGGAGGCGTACTCCATCACATGGGAGTGGGCAAGGCCTTCGTCGCGAATCTGCTGGTACATGGCGAGGTCAAGAGTCTCGCGCTGCGGCTGAGGCAACTCATACGAAGGCTGATTCGCAGCGCTGGATTTTGTCTTTGATCTGTCGGCCGCGGCAGCGGAGAGCGAAAGGGCGAAACTGATCAGGAGAGCACAAAGGGCGCGCAAGTATCGGTGTAACATGAGGCAGAATGCTCCAGTCGAAGAGTGTCAGATTTCTGATGCAGCAGAGTATCAGATAAAAAAGCGGGGCACCATGCACCGATCGCGCTACGCCTCCCGATAATTTAGCAAACCTGCTCCGATCAGCACGAAGCACACCGGCCAGATCCACGCGGGAATACCGCGATCTTTCGTGGGCAGGCGAATTTCCAGCCAACGCGCCCAGCCGGCAAAGACAGCGGCCAAGCCCAGGGGCACGTGGTTCAGCTCAACCAGCAAGTTCTCCTTCACGTTAATGACGGGATGCGAGTGGGTCAGAAGCAGCGCGCCTCCCAGCGCGCACATCAAGGGGAAGACCAACGCCATGGAGCCGTTGGCGTGCCCCTCCCGACGAATGCGAAGCTCGAAGAACGCAAAGCCGATGCACACCAGCGCGGCAACCCGATGTTGAAAAACTTCCGGCTTTAGCCAGCAGGCCCAGAATCCTTGCGGACCGACGGGCCAGGATTCTGTGTCGGCGCGTATGAAGATGAACATCGCGATGCAAATGAGCAGCAAGGGCCAGTACTCGGCCCAGGGAGCCTTGCCGGTCCTCGCCAGCAACGCCAGCAGGCCCATGGCAAGCACCACAATTCCCATCCAGTGATGATTGGATTCCGACTCCGCCGCCGACGCAATGCGCTGCCATGAGAGCGCTACGCCGTCGATGTCGTAAGCGGGCGCAGCAGGCTGGTCAGTGGAGGGTTGTGCTGTGTCTTCTGTTGTGCCTCGTGCTGTGCTTTGCGCAGCGGCTGCGTTTTCGGCCAGTACGGCGTCCGGATAACCCAGGCGCGGCCAAACTGGCTTCAGGCGCTGCGCAATTTGATGCGGCGTGACTGTGTCGTTGGGCTGGTCGATCGCCGGCGGCTGTGAGGTCAAGGAAGCCGCGGTGAGGATGACGGTTAAACCGATGCCAACTTCCGCCTCGACCAACCGTCGCAGTCGCGGCATGACATCTTCCTTGTCTCCACCCTGCAGCAGAAAAAAGTTCACTCCACCCAAAACCAGCAGGGCGCACAGCATCAGCGCCTTGGCGGAAACCATCACCCCGTACGCGGTCCCCAGGATCTCCTGCACCGAGCCGATGTAGGAAAAGCTCAGGGCCAGGCCACTCAGCGCCAGCGCACCCACGCTGAACAACGCGCTGCGGGAGAACCGCTCCGTGATGTACCACCGGGTTGCAAGATCGCGGGCGCGAAACAAGCTCAACATCAGGAACGGTAGTCCGCCAATCCAGAGGCCGGTGGCCGTCACGTGAATGGCTGTAATGGTGACCAGGTACAGACGGTTTTCCATGCGCGAAACCGCATGGTCGGTCATCAGCGACGCTGCCAGGATGACCACGGCCAGCACGGGAAGGGCATATCTGGCAAACTTCCGGTTTCCGGCAACGATGGCAGCGAGGGTCGCACAACCCAGGATGATGCTGCCCGCGACAAAGAAGCTCGCCCCGACAACGCCCCTGAAGGGAATTTCCGCAGTGGTCATCAACACCGAGGAATCCACAAACAAGTAGAGGACCTGCACCACGGCAAGTCCAATTGCGCTGATCCGCAGGAGCCTCCACGAGATTGCATGCACGCGCTCCATGTCCTCTTGCGGCAGGTCAGGACGGCTTCGTGCCGTCCACAGAACAAAGAAGATGCCACCCAGAACCAGTGATTGGAAGACGAGGGTACCTGCACGCAGGACAACGGAAAAAAATCCGAAGAGATCGACGAGTTGCTGCATGAGGTGGCTAATTCACCGTAAATTGCACCTCGCCCTTGCTGATGTGGCCGTCGGAGGCAAGCACATTCCACAGCAGCTTGTAGGCGCCAGGCTTGAGGCCGCCAGCCTGGGACTCGAGGATGTCGGGACTCGCCTGCTTGGCGAGAGGAAGATTCTGCGCTGCGCCGTCAGGCGCAACCAGACGCACGCGCGAGCGGCTGCCGTCAACACGGACGTTGAAACGCAACCACACGGCGACGTCCGGCCCCTTGACTGAGGAATGCAGGGCCGGCTTTGATTGCATCAGAATCGCGTGCGCCCAGGCGGGCTGCGAAAATTCAGTTACCATGATGGCAAGCAAGATCAGGATGGAGAAGCAGGAAAGCGCGCGGCGCAATTCAGTTCCTTCGCAGCCCTGGCATGAAACGCTGCTGCTTTGAGTTAAGTGCGGTACCTTGAAGAATACTATGTCGCGATGGCGCGCTCAAGGCGCGCACGCAGCGCGTTGTGGGTCAGTGTGATCCACATACTATTTACGGTAGTGGGGGCAGGCTAAAGCACGGTCAGCGGTATGGAGTTGAAACCAGCAGGAGGCTGCCCCAAACGGACTGTGGCTGGCAAAATCGGGAATAGGGAGCAAATAGCCACTCTGAATGTCTGAGGTCTCTTGAAACCAGCGTGGCTTGTACACCACGTGCCGTTCAACCTCAGACCAGCAGCACACAAGACGTCCAGTCTCGGTTTGCCAGGAGGATCTCATTGCAGCTATTCTCCAACATCCTGCTCAAGCCTGAAACTAATTTTGGCACGATCCGAGAATGGAGGCAAGCAGTTTAGATTTCAAATTGAGCCATTATCCTAATCCTAATGCTCCGGTTCCCTAGCGAAGTAGCGTCGTAGGATCCGGATCGGTCTCGGTAACGGAGGTGGGCACCGTTTCCGCAGCCTCCTCCACGACATCGCCTTCTCCCGGCGCCAGAAACAGGTTCTGCTCAATGCCGTGCTGTTTGGTGTAGAGCTCGAAATAGCGGCCACCCAGCTCGAACAGCGACTGGTGCGTGCCGCGCTCCACGATGCGTCCGCCCTCGACCACCAGGATCTGGTCGGCACGGCGAATGGTGGACAATCGGTGTGCGATGACAAACGTCGTCCGCCCCTGCATCAGGTAGGAGAGGCCTTCCTGAATCATTCCCTCGGACTCGGAGTCGAGGCTGGAGGTAGCTTCGTCCAGGATGAGGATGCGCGGATTGGCCAGGATGGCACGCGCAATCGAGACGCGCTGGCGCTGTCCGCCCGACAGTTTCACGCCGCGTTCGCCGATGATGGTGTCGTACCTCAGTTCGAACTTCTCCGCAAATTCATCCACGCGGGCGATCGCGCAGGCGCGAAGCAATTCCTCCTCAGTCGCGCCGGGCTTGGAGAACGCTACGTTCTCGCGAATCGTTCCGTCAAACAGAAACGAATCCTGCAGGACCATGCCCAACTGCGTGCGATAGGACTCAAGTCGCACCGTGGAAAGGTCGACGGAATCCACCAGGACCCGCCCGAAGTTCGGAGTGTGGAACGCCGCGATCAGGCCGATGATGGTGGACTTGCCCGAGCCGGAGGACCCGACCAGCGCCGTCACAGTTCCGGGGCGAGCTCGGAACGAAATGTCGTGCAGCACGGTTTTCGTCTGCTCATAGGCGAAGGTCACGTCCTCAAACGCTACATCGCCGCGAATCTCGGGAAGTGTGACGGTCCGGTGCGGGTCTTCGTTTTCGGGAGTTTCATCAAGGACTTCGCGGGTGCGCTCCAACCCGGCAATGGCTTCGGTGATCTGGGTCCCGATGCCGACCACCTGAAACAGCGGCGCCGCCAGATAGCCGAGGAACATGGTGTAGGTGAAGAATCCGCCGAGGGTGAGCTTGCCCGCGAGAATCTGGCGCGTTCCCATAAACATGACGATGGCGCCGATGATGCCCATCAGCGTGGAGGACGAAAGGCTCATGACCGAGGTGGCGGTGAGCGTGCGGAAAACGTTTTGCAGCAGACGCTCAACGCCGAGGCTGAACACCTGGTGCTCGCGTTGCTCGGCGTGGTAGCCCTTCACCACCCGCACGCCGCCGAGCGACTCGGTCAGGCGGCCGGTCACCTCGGCGTTGATCTTGGCGCGCTCACGGAAAATTGGGCGGATGGTGCGGAATGCTTTGCGCAGTCCGAATCCGAAAACGACCAGAAAGCCGAAGGCGATGCCGGTCATCACCGGGCTGATGCGAATGAGTACCGCAAACGCGATCACGGCGGTGAGTAGACCGCCGACAAAATCCACCAGTCCCGTGCCGATGAGATTGCGCACGCCCTCGACGTCGCTCATGATGCGCGATACCAGCACGCCGGTCTTGTTGGCATCGTAGTAGGAGACGGACAGTCGCCCGACGTGCTCTTGCACCCGGCGACGCAGCTCCGTAATGAGCCTTTGCGCTGCTTTAGATAGCGTCTGCGTAAGAGCGAAGGATGTCAGGCCCTGCACGATCGTGGCCAGCAGCACGATCCCGACCAGCGGATAGAGCAGCTTGAAATGGCGCTTGCCGATTACGTCGTCGATCAGATACTTGGTGGAATACGGAAGAATGAGGCCGGAGACACGATTGATGATCATCAGGCCGAAGCCGAGCAGCAACAGCGCGCGGCGGGGATGAATAAGCCGCCAGATTTCCGGTAGGGCCCTGAAGATTTCGGTTTTCCTGGCCGGCTTCGATGGAGTGAGAACCATGATGGAGTAACGTGTTTGGATTCACTAAGCGGGGGTTTGGGTTCGGGCGGAGCACAAGATGTTGGCATGTAACGCAGGGGCTAGCGCTAAAGCCCGAGTCCATGTTTGGCTGAACGGCACGGCTGAAGCCATGCCCCTTGAAAGAAAGAAGTCTACAGAGGCCCAAGGGTTGAACCGCAGCACCCTTGCCCGTCACTTCAAGACCTCAAGACGGCACCTGAAATGGGTTCCCTTTCCAACGAATTTTACAAATTGCGCGTGCGATTTTCAGCAACTTCGCCTCCAAGCGGTGTTCTAATGGGTGTAAGTAGAGAAGGCCTCGACGAGGGCACGACCCCGAAGCCCGCCGATCCCATCTCTCAGGTTCGAGATTTGCGAAACATCGGGCTATGTTCCACCTGGAACCATTGCAACGGAGTACGCATATGTCACGGCGCGGGTTTGAACTATCGCTAATAACTCTTTCCCTACTGATCGCGGTGAGCGTGCAAGCTGAGTCGCACGTCCGTATCGTTCGTCTCAGTTACCTCGATGGACAGGTGCAGATGGCTCACGCGGAGCAGGGCCTGGACCGCGCCATCTTGAACAGTCCGATTGTCGAGGGTACGCGCATTCTCACCGGGAGCGACGGGCTTGCCGAGATCGAATTCGAGGACCAGAGCACTCTTCGTCTGTCAGGGAATTCCGAAATCAAGTTCCGCCAGCTCTCCATGAACGATGCCGGCGTCAAGGTGAATGACATTGAGGTCGTCAAGGGTGTGGCCTTCTTGGATGTGCGTGGCAAGGGCGGTGACGTTTACCGCGCAGTTGCCGACGGGAACACCTTTCTTATGCGGCGTGACACTCTGGCGCGAATCAGTGCCGGTCCCGACCAATTGAAGCTCGCAGTTTTAAAAGGTGACGTCCAAGTGGAGAACCAGCCTCAGCCGGTGAGCGTCAAGAAGAATGAGACGCTGACTTTGGACCCGAACCAGCCCTCCGAATTCAAGATTGCGCACGGCGCGGAGCCGATGCCGGTCGACTCCTGGAACAAGGAGCGCGAAGCCTACACCGATGCCTACGCGAAAAACTCCGGCTATGGTGGTCCTCATTCCGGATATGGTTTGCAGGACCTTAACTATTACGGAAATTATTTCTATGCTTCCGGCTATGGATACGTCTGGCAGCCGTACGGGTTCGCCAACTCCATGGTGGGATGGAATCCCTACTGCAACGGTGCGTGGTCGTTTGTGCCGGGATTCGGCTACAGCTGGGCTTCAGCCTACCCTTGGGGATGGCTGCCTTATCACTACGGCTCATGGGCTTTCCTCGGCGGTGGTGTGGGATGGGCCTGGGTTCCCGGCAGCTATAGAGGCGCGTGGTATGCGGCCGGATTTCAACCCACTCCGCTGGTCGTGAAGGCGCCTGCGAACTGGCAGCCTGCGGCCGCTCCGGCGGTGTCGGCCAGCAGCGCTATCAGGCCGACAGTTCTTGTGGGCAAGGCCGGTGGATCGCCAGCG
>Ga0209040_10000160_pt1 | contig 45508 bp, 42 predicted proteins | sample BogFormECP12_OM3_FD_188240 | JGI IMG/M metagenome (GOLD analysis project Ga0209040, IMG submission 188240) | Bog forest soil microbial communities from Calvert Island, British Columbia, Canada - ECP12_OM3 (SPAdes) (version 2) | ecosystem: Environmental > Aquatic > Freshwater > Wetlands > Bog ... | reverse complement strand
TTCTTCTGGGCTTCGTTTTCTGGGCTTCTACAGGGAAGCTTCTAACAGGAAGCTCTCTTGAAACTGCGGGGAATTTCCGCCAAAACGGCACGCAGCTGGTAGTAGATAGAATATCACGTGCGTTGGTTCCGCCCGCGATTCCCTCAGGGGCTAAAGCCCGCGTTCTTATTGTTCCTTGGCGGCACGGCTGAAGCCGTGCCCTTCCCGAAACCATAGTTGCAAGGGATCCCCTTCGGCTCCGCTCAGGGCAGGCTTTCGGCTGCGCAGACCGATTCGCGATGCGAATCGGTCCACTTCGCTCACTCAGGATGACAAAGTCGGATTTAGTGTCCGCCGCTCAGCTCCCTAACAATTGCGCCGACAAACTGTTTGGCGTCGCCGAAGAGCATCAGGGTGTTGGGAAGGTAATAGAGAGGATTGTCGATGCCGGCGAAGCCGGGGCTCATGCTGCGCTTGATCACCATGACGGTGTGAGCCTTATCGACGTCAAGGATGGGCATGCCGTAGATGGGGCTGGAGGCGTCGGTGCGAGCGGCGGGGTTGGTGACGTCATTGGCGCCGATGACGAGGGCGACATCGGTTTGCGGGAAGTCGCCGTTGATCTCATCCATTTCGATGAGGCGGTCGTAGGGAATGTCCGCTTCGGCGAGCAGAACGTTCATGTGGCCGGGCATGCGTCCGGCGACGGGATGGATGGCGAAGCGAACCTCGACTCCTTTCTTGGTAAGGATGTCGTAGAGCTCGCGAACTTTGTGCTGCGCCTGCGCGACCGCCATGCCGTAGCCGGGGACGATGACCACTTTGTTGGCAGCAGAGAGGATGGCAGCGGCTTCCTCGGGAGTGGCGCTGTGAACCGGGCGAGCTTGCGCGGCGCCAACGGCTGCGGCTTGGACCTGGCCGAATGCGCCGAACAGAACGTTGGTAAAGGAACGGTTCATCGCTTTCGACATGATCACCGAGAGGATCAGTCCGGAGGAACCATCGAGGGCGCCAGCGATGATCAGGAGTTTGGAATCGAGGACGAATCCCATGGCCGCGGCGGAGAGGCCGGCGTAGCCGTTGAGCAGCGAGATCACCGTGGGCATGTCCGCGCCGCCGATGGGAATAATCAGGAAAACTCCGAAGATCAGCGAGATGCCGACGATCAGCGGGAACAATTGCTTGGCTTCGGGATGCAGGACGAGATAAACGGCGCTGCCGATGGCGACGGCGAGCAAGAGAAAGTTGACGAGGTTCTGTCCCTTATATGTGATGGGCCGCTGAGGCAGGATCTCCTGGAGTTTGCCCGCCGCCATGAGGCTGCCGGTGACAGTGAGGCCTCCGAGGATGACTTCCATGGAGAGCACCGACATCATGAACTTGGGAACATTCGGGGTGCGCAAGTAAAACTCTGCCGAGCCAACCAGGGTGACGCAGAGTGCGCCGAAGGCGTGGCTGAGCGCGGTTCGCTGCGGGACGGCGGTCATTTGCACCATGCCGAGCGGGATGCCGATGCCGCTTCCCAGGACGAGACCGATAGCGATCCACTTGTAATCGACGATGCCGTGGCGGAGCAAAGTGCCGGCGATGGCCAGCACCATGCCGACTTCGCCCGCCCAGATGCCGTGGCGGGCGGTGGCGGGGGAACTCATCCACTTCAGCGAGAAGATGAATAGAGCGCTGGCAATGAGGTAGGTGAATTCTATGACGTACTGGTTTCCGGCGAAATCGGGGTTCATTTATTTTTCACCGGGCGGCTGGTCTTGAACATCTTGAGCATGCGGTCGGTGATGAGGAATCCGCCAACCACGTTGCTGGTGGCGGCGACGATGGCGATCACGCCCAGCACCGTGGCAAACTCGCTCTTGCGCTCGCCGACCAGGACGATGGCGCCGACGACGGCGATGGCATCGAGGGCGTTGGTCAGCGACATCAGCGGAGTGTGGAGCAAGGGCGAAACGTGGCGGATGACCTCGAAGCCGATGAAGCAGGCCAGCATGAAGATGAAAAGCGCGTCGATCAGGTTTGAACTCATGTGACCTCAGTCTTCAGTTCTCAGTTCTCGGTTCTCAGTTCTCAGTTCTCAGTTCCCGGTTCCCGGTTCTCAGTTCTCGGTTCTCAGTTCTCGGTTCTCGGTTCTCGGTTCTCGGTAAAGACTGAGACAGATACTCATCCACCCGCAGTTGTTAATGCCGGCAGTTTGAAAAAATCACGTACTCGGGCATTTACGATTTCACCGCCGCGGGTGACCATGGTCTCGCGAATGATCTCGTCCTGAAGATTCAGTTGCAGCTTTCCCTCTTTGACGATGTAGGTCAGAAATGTAGTGACGTTGCGAGCGTACATCTGGCTGGCATGGTAGGGGACGCTGCTGGCCAGATTGATGGCTCCGATGATCGTAACGTCGTGCGCTCTTACGGTTTCGCCGGTACGAGTGAGTTCGCAGTTGCCGCCGCGCTCGGAGGCGAGATCGACGATCACCGAGCCGGGCGCCATGCCTTTGACCATATCCTCCGTGATGAGTACGGGCGACTTCTTGCCAGGAATCACAGCAGCGGTGATGACGACATCGCTTTCCGCGACGACGCGGGTCAGGAGTTCGCGCTGGCGTGCGTAGAACGTTTCGTCCTGGGCGGTGCCGTAGCCGCGGGCGTCCTGGGCATCTTTTGCTTCAATCGGTAACTCGACGAAGCGGCCACCGAGGCTCTGCACCTGCTCTTTGGAAGCGGCACGCATATCGTAGGCGGAGGCGACGGCGCCCAGCCTACGGGCGGTCGAAATAGCCTGAAGGCCTGCGACTCCAGCGCCGATGACGAAGACGCGGGCGGGCGTGATGGTGCCGGCGGCTGTCGTCATCATGGGAAAGATGCGGATGGAAGTTTCGGCGGCCAGCAGCACAGCTTTGTATCCGCAGATGGTACCCATGGAGGAGAGAGCATCCATGCTCTGTGCACGGGTGGTCCGGGGAACCAGTTCGACCGAGAATGCGTTGACGCCGGCAGCGGCAATCTGCTGAACGACTTCTGCGGAACCGAAGGGACGCAGAAAGCCAATTAATAATTGATCGCGGCGCAGCAGCGGAAGATCAGCCTTGCCGGTAACGTCATTGGAGCCGTAGCAAAGCACCTGCACAATAATGTCTGCGGTGGCGAAAACAGCAGCGCGATTCTGGAGAATCTTTCCACCCTTCTCGACGTAGGCTGAATCCGGATAGCCAGCTGCCTCACCCGCGCCTGGCTCCACAACCACCTCGAGTCCGGCCTTGGCGAGTGTGGGGATCACCGCGGGAACCAGCGCGACGCGCCGCTCTCCGGGATAGCTTTCCTTCGGAACTCCAACGATCACGCGGTTGTCCTTTCCCCCGTTTCCAATGTCATCCGAGGCGGTGAAGTGCTAATCCTAGTAAGTCGCGGTAACGACCGACCGTGACGCTCGTCACACGCTGGTGCAGGAAAAGGCATCAAAGTAGTGGGCACAAATTCATCACCGATACGAAACGGGTTTTGACGGACTCAAAACACTATCAGAAACGGGTGGTGGAGAAAAGCGAGGAGCGAGGATCGGGAGCTTGCTCAATCCGACCTACGATAAGAAACTGCAGTGAGAACTGTATTGACCCTCGCCTCGTGAGGCTGAGGTAATGAATTGTAATTCTTGTGGCAGCTAGTTCTCAAGGGAACGCGAAGAAGTACCGCTGGTGGAAACTTGCCGGCATAACGGCGTGCATTGTTTTCGCCTGCGCAGTGGTGATCGCTTGGTTGGTCATTGACCGCGCACAGCCGATTTTGCGAGCAAGAGTAATCGAAACTTTGTCGAATCGCTTCAAGAGCAAGGTTGAACTGGCGACGCTGAATGTTTCCGTAATCAAGGGATTGGAGGTTTCGGGGAGCGGTCTAAAGATTTACGGGCCGACCGATCCGAATCCCTACGCAGCCGGAGTGCAAGCCTTGATTAGTTTGCAGGAATTCCACTTTCACACTGGAATTCGAAACCTGTTCCGCCCCACCGTACACGTCGACACGGTTTACGTGAAGGGCATGGAGTTGAACGTCCCTCCGAAAGAAGATCGCTCGCAATACAAGGGCATGAGTTCGCAGACGAGAAAGATGTCGATTTTTGTCGACAAGTTTGTTTGCGAAGATACGAAGCTGCTGATCAATACTTCGAAACCGGGTAAGCCGCCGCTCGAATTTGCCATCAGCGATTTACGAATGAAGGACATTGGCCCCGGCCAGCCGATGCGCTTTGACGCCACGCTGGTGAATCCGAAGCCGGTGGGAGACATTCACTCGACCGGATTCTTTGGACCGTGGAATGAAGGTAGTCCGCGGGACACGCCGGTGCAGGGAGACTATTCCTTCAGCAACGCCGATCTCGGCACGATCAAGGGCATTGGCGGAATACTCTCGTCTACCGGCCAATATTCTGGAACTCTCGACGATATTGTGGTGGACGGAAAAACCGACACGCCGGATTTTCGAGTTGCGACCAGCGGACACGCGGTTCCGCTGCACACGGAGTTTCATGCGATTGTCGATGGAACAAGCGGGGACACGTATCTCAAGCCGGTGAAAGCGACGCTGCTTCATTCGTCTTTTACCGCAAACGGCTCGGTAACCAAGGTGCACAATCCGAATGGACACGACGTAGAACTTGATGTGGACATGGATCACGCGCGGATCGAGGATCTGCTCAAACTCGGAGTGCGTACCGATCCGCCGGTGATGACTGGTCCGGTGGAGATGAAGACGAAGTTAAACCTGGGTCCTGGTGAGGCGGACGTGGCTGATCGATTGCAGCTAGCTGGTAACTTTCATGTGCTGCGCGCACATTTTACGAATGAGAAAGTGCAGTCCCGACTGGATTCGTTGAGTCTTCGCACACAGGGAAAACCGAAAGAGGCGCGGGACGGCGTGGAAGAGAATGTTCCGGTGGATTTAAGCGGAGTGTTTACGCTGAAGGACGGATCTTTGTCCTTCTCGCTGCTGCATTTCCTGATCCCCGGGACGCATGTAGATATGTCCGGCGAATACAGTCTGGATGGGCGGACCTTCGACTTCCGGGGCACAGCGCGGCTTGACGCGAAATTATCGCAAATGACGACCGGCTGGAAGTCCGTTCTCCTGAAACCGGTTGATCCATTCTTCAGCAAGCACGGTGCGGGCACGGAGATTCCGGTTAAGATCACGGGAACGGAATCGGCCCCGCATTTTGGTCTGGACTTCCATCATAAAGATGAGGGCCAGGCTGCGGAAAAGAACTACGATTCAGCGGCCAAACGCTGAGAGATATTCAGATTCCTGAATCCACCTTCTTTCATGACGTCGCACCAAGCTAATCAAAGAACCTAGGGTGCCGTCTACACGGTAATTACAGCTACAACCCCATAGATAGGTCCTAGCGCATCCTTTTATGCTCCGAATCAGGTTGACGTGATTGCCGCCGCTCCGGCATCGACGCAAGAAAGGACGTTTCCAGTGAGCGCCTCCCCCACCACCCGGCTCCCTCAAGTAAAGACCGATCACGAACTCATTTCGCGTGCGCAAGACGGAGATCCCCAGGCATGCGCTGAAATTTTTGATTTACATCGAAGGCGAGTCTATTCCACGTGCTTGCTCATGACGAAGAATGTCTCCGATGCGGAGGATCTAACGCAGGACGCGTTCATTCAGATCTTTCGCGGGCTTAGCAGTTTTCGTGGAGACTCGGCCTTTTCGACTTGGATCTACCGTGTAGTGGTAAATACCGTGTTGATGACGCGCCGGAAGCGGCATTTGCGGGAGGTTTCGCTGGACGAGCCAGTCTCAGCAGATTACACGCCGGTACAGCGCGAGTTCGGAGGGGACGATACCGAATTGCTGGGCACGGTGGACCGGGTCGCTTTGACGCAAGCAGCCAACGAACTGCCCGAAGGCTGCCGAACTATTTTTATATTGCATGAAGTGGAAGGCTACGAGCACCACGAAATTGCGGAGCGGCTGCGGTGTTCGATCGGGAATTCGAAGTCGCAATTGCACAAGGCGCGGTTGAAAATGAGAAAGTTGTTGGCTTCGGGGAAGAAGCGCATTGGCAGGAAGCGTACACCGGGTGCGCCCGGCAAAGGGCTGGCGGTGCGACCGCTCGCGACGGCGGCTTGAGTTTGCCCCCGGTAACGAGCGTCGTTACCTTGATCGTACTATTCCGTCTTGAGAGTTTGTCCCGCAGTGTAAAGATCAGAAGGCGAGATGGACGCTTGCGTCCTCGCCGCTGCGGTGAGAGGGACAGTGACTGAAATCTGCGTGCCGGCCGCGTTGGATTGAATATCCAGATGTCCGCCAAGCTCCCGGACCCGTTCCCGCATTCCCGTCAGGCCAATGCCGAAGATTGTTCCTCTGGTCCGAAATGCGCTCAATAATTCCTGAGGAATTCCTTTTCCGTAGTCCTTTACGCGTAGAACGATTTTTTCCGGGAAAGCTTGCAGCGCGACTTCCGCCTTGACGCTCTTGGAGTGACGATGAATGTTCGTCAAACTCTCCTGCAGGACGCGGAACAGCCCGAGCTCCAAATGCCGGGGAAGACGGCCCAGACGATCGGGTATTTCCATTTTCACTTCAACTCCACTTCGTTCCGAAAAACCCTGAACGTACCATTGGGCGGCGGAGGAAAAACCAACCTCGTCCAAGAGCGGAGGGTGCAACAAGTGGGATATGGTCCGGGTTTCTGCAATGGATTGGTCAAGAAGCTGGATTGCATTGGCCAGGAGTTCATCCGTTGGCTGCGAGCGAGCGAACATGTCCAGATTCATTTTCACCCCGGCCAAATATTGACCCAGGCTATCGTGAAGCTCGCGAGAAAACTTGCGTCTCTCTTCATCCTGCATTTGCAGCAAGCGGGTGGTCAATTGACGCAGAGATTCTTCGCCATCTTGAGCAACGCGCTCAGCCAAAGCACGAGCTTTAAGTTCGCTGGTAAGAAGCCGGTAGTGAATGAATAAGAGTATGAGCGCCAGTGCGAAAGACAGACCCAGAATGATGACCGTAAGCCTGTACAAACGGTTGGAAGCCACCATGCGAAGCTTCAGCAGTTGTCTTTCTTCCTGACGCATTTGCTGCATGGTGGAAGCGTTCTCGAAAGCAAGGGACAGGATTTCGCCAGCTATCGCGGTCTGCCCCTCTACATCCTGCGGAGATGACTTCTTGAGCTCGATCGATTTCTTGAACAAGGCGATTCTTCGGTCAGTTATATCTTCCAGTTGCGTGCACAGTTGCTGCTGTCTGGGATTATCCTCGGTCAGCTTTCTGGCTCGTTGAAGTTTCTGGCGCACTTCGGGAAGTGCTGCGCTGTAGGCATCAAGAAGCGCCTCATCTCCCATGAGGGCGTAACCGTTTCGGGCGCGAGCCAGTTTTGCGATGGAGGAGTCGATTTCGCCGAGCGTGGTCTCAACTTCGAAAGAGTGGACTACCCAACTGGCGCTTTCGCGGAGACGGAGAATGGTAACGTACGCCGCGATCGAACTCAGGAGCAGCACAGCCACGGCAGCTGCGAACGCCACTCGTGCATTCTTGCGAGGTGACATAGATCGTGGGCGCGGGCTGGGTGTTCCGGCAGTTGGCTAACCGTCTTCGCCTTTACCATCTCTTCGTGAAGAATTCAGACGGTTCAACGAAGCCCCGGGCTTGCCTTAATCGTATCCTGCCTGCCAATCTCACGCCATAAGCATGTCGACGTCTTTGCAAGCACGGTAAATACAGCAAAGACCTGATTGCCGCGACGTGGGCGCTCCCTGTATTCAGTTCACGCGAACGAACCGGTGAAACGTATTCGCGCTTCACGCTTCAGGAAGCAAATCACCAAAACTATGCATCGCCACTACAAATATTGCGCGAGCTACGGTGCCGTGTTCCATTCCCGTTCGTTCTCGCCTTTCGCAATGCCTCCGGTTGTTCACTCGGGATCAGGAGCAGGCTGTTGAAACTCCGCATTCTGGTGGCGGACGATCACGAGGTGGTCCGTCGGGGTCTCGCGTCTCTATTGCAGGCACAACCGGGTTGGGAGGTCATTGCGGAGGCATCGGACGGGCGCGAGGCGGTGGAAAAGGCGAAACAGCTGAAACCAGATTTTGTAATTCTGGATATAGGCATGCCGAATCTGAATGGGCTGGCCGCCACGCGGCAACTGGCGCAGCATGACCCGAACTGCAAGATCATCGTTCTGACCATTACGGATTCGGATCACGTGATACGAGAGGCTCTGGATGCCGGCGCCCGCGGATTCGTATTGAAATCCGATGCCGTTCGAGACCTGGTTTCCGCCATCGAAGCGCTGCAACGCGGCCAGATGTTCTTTACCCCGCGAGTAAATGAAATGGTATTGGCGGGCTTTCTGGAAAAGGGAGTCGCGGCTCCGCGGGGAGCGCCACCCAGGTTTCCAACGTTGACGCCTCGGGAGCGCGAAGTGATCCAGCTTCTCGCCGAGGGAAAAAGTTCCAAAGAAGTGGCGACGGTGCTTAAGCTGAGTACCAAGACTGCGGAAACTCACCGCAGCAATATAATGCGAAAGCTGGGCTTCCACTCCATCCGGGACTTAGTGTTGTACGCGGTCAAGAACGACATTATTCAGGTTCACATGTCGGACCCAGATCCGTCCCGGGACGACTCAGGGACTTAAGATCGATTCGCGCGATTTCCTGTCGAGGTTATTACTATTGCTTGCACGAAAAAAAACGCCGGGTACGATGACCCGGCGCCTTCCGCATTCTGCGACAATCAATCCAATGGTTGGGGAAGTTAGCCGGCTTTCCTCTCTGATCTTAGTTTGCGATCTTCCTCTTCGTCCGCGTTCGTATCGTCGACGTCGCTGGAGGCGCGGTGTTCCTTCGCGGCAGAGTCGGCCGCGTCTTTCGCTTTGCCCCAGGCGTTCTGCACTTTACCCTCAACCTGCTTGGCTGCACCGTGCACCTGCTTCTCGGGGTCGCCCGTCCACTCCCCTACTTGTCTTTCCACCCGGCCCGCAACATCCTTGACTTTTCCTTCTACGCGATCTTTATCCATGATCAATGCTCCTCTCTTCTTGGAATGTGATTCTGAAACTGACAACCTCACTCGCCGCTAAATTGGGTTGCGGCCCTGAATGAGGCGAACCAAAACAGCTATGATCGCGAGCACGAGCAAGATATGAATGAATCCGCCCAAGGTGTAGGAGCTGACCATCCCAAGCAACCATAGAACCAGAAGTATTACCGCAATCGTCCAGAGCATCGCAGTCTCCTTTGGTGATGCGCTAATTTCTGCAACTGTTTGGCTCAGCCAGAGTATTGAAGGGCGCAGGTTGGGAATATAGGGTTGATTCTGTAGCGGAGAAGTGCTGTGGCCGTAAAAACTGCGGGATGAGGGTTCAGAGGGTGGGGAATTTCCGCCAGACGGTCTCAATAGATCTGGACGATTCCGTTTCGAACCGCATACAGAGTGAGGTCCGCGATCGAATGCAGATCGAGCTTCCGCATGAGGTTGGTGCGGTGCGTTTCGGCGGTCTTGACGCTTAGGCTGAGAGTAGTGGCGATCTCCTTGGTGGTTTTACCTTCGGCAACGAGCTGAATCACTTCCCGTTCCCGAGGCGTGAGAACATGCTGCTCGAAATTGTCACGCTCTACCTGCGGGCGCAGATACCCGTCGAGCATCATCTGCGCGACCTTGGAAGTAAAGAACGTTCTACGGTTTTGCAAAGCTTCCACCGCAGCCACCAAGTCGCGGCCGGCATCGGATTTGAGTAAAAAGCCGCGCGCTCCCGCGGCGAGCACTTCGCGCACCACCTGCTCCGAATCGTGGATGGTAAGGATCAGAATGCGAGCCTCGGGCATGGAAGCGAGAATTTGTCGCGCGGCATCCAAGCCGTTCAGGTTCGGCATTCCAATATCGAGCAGCAGCACATCGGGCCTTGACTGGCTGGCAAGCTCTACGGCTTCGCGACCATCTGCGGCTTCGCAGCAGACCTCCCAACCGGCGTGGCCCTCAAGAATGGAACGAATGCCCTTCCTTGCGACCTCATGATCATCGGCGATAAGAATCCGAAGCACGCGCACTCTCTCCTGCCTCCCAGCAACAACGCGAAAATGTCGATCGTCGTACTTAGCGGAGCGAAGCGCTGTGTTGAGATAGTTGCGAATGCAAGTTGGCCGGTTGCCATGAAACTGTCGGCCCAGTCGAAGGACGAGAGGAACCCAAGCCAACTAACGAACTGAGTATGGACATGCAACGTTGCTGCCAATCCCGAATGCATTCAGTTTCAGACGGTTGCGCCATGGTTTCCTGAGTCTGATGTAAGTTTTTCCCGGTAGGTTACACAAAAATCAGAGCCTGCCGAGCCGGGCTTCAGTGGGGCTCCGGCTGATCAATCGGGTATTTACCTTAGCGCTGAAAATGCGCTCAAGATCGTCCTAGATGGCGGGAATGGCATCTAAATGTGCCGACGGAGGACTCCCTATGCGCTCATCCGCTCCCTGGAGCGTCGCCTCAATTGTTTCAGCCGGCTGCATCGCGGTTGTTTTGGCGGCAAGCGTTGCGGCACAGACTTCGGCGCCGAATGGCTCGGCAACAGCGCCTGCATCGGCCTCAACTCCGGCCACAAATGATGTCCCTCAATCCGCGGCCCCCGATCAACAGCCCTTGGCGCAGGAGCCTAGCGGCAATGATCAGGGCATGTTCGTATTCAGGAAGCAGATCGAGGAAGTTGTGCTACACGCTACCGTGGTCGACGGGGAACAGCACCTGGTTACGGGACTAGATCGAAGCGCGTTCACGGTCTACGAACAGGGAATGCCGCAGACCATCACGTCGTTCCGCCGGGAAGACGTCCCGGTCGAGATGGGGATCGCGGTGGATAACTCCGGCTCGATGCGCGATAAGCGCGGACAGATCGGCCAGGCGGTTCTGAACCTGATTCGCGCCAGCAATCCTGAGGATCAACTTTTCGTGGTGAATTTTGGTCTGAAACCCTATCTGGATCAGGACTTCACCTCGGACGTCAAGCTGCTGGAAGCGGCACTGCATCAAGTCTCCGCACAAGGAAGCACCGCGCTGTATGACGCCATCGTGGCCTCAGCGGTTCATCTGGAGCACAACCCGCGTCTCAACAAGAAAGTCTTGCTGGTGATTACGGATGGCCAGGACAATATGAGCGAGGAGACTCTTCAGGAAGCTGCGCGCCGATTGCAACAGGCGAATGGGCCCACGCTGTATGCCATTGGCCTAACGGGCGGCGAATTGTCGAGCGCGGGGCGGGAGGCTCTACAACAATTGGCGGCGGGAACCGGCGGCGTGGCTTACTTTCCTTCTTCGTTGGACCAAGTGGACAACATCACACGAACGGTGGCGCGCGACATCCGGAGCCAGTACATCATTGCGTACAAGCCGCACAACCAGAACGGCAAGCCGGACTACCAGTCCTTGCGAGTAGAGGCAAATGCTCCCGGGTACGGCAAACTCACGGTTCGCGCGCGGAGTGGATACTATCCACCCGAGGCAACTCACTGAGAGCCGACTCCCTGCAAGGCTGTGTTAACTCAGGCAACCGTGGTTTCCGGAGCGCTGTGGATCTGAGCCGGCATCTGAATCTGGATGATGTTGTTCTTGATGGCATAAACCACCAGATCGCGAATCGAATGCAGGCTGAGTTTGCGCATGATGTTGCTGCGATGGGTTTCCACGGTCTTGGTGCTCAAATTCAGCAAGGTCGCCACTTCCTTGGAGCTCTTTCCTTCCGCCAGAAGCTGGGTTATCTCCCGCTCCCGCACCGTTAATGTTGGCAAGTTCGGCGCCTCATTGCGGGCTACTACGTGACCTTTATCCAGGAATCCAGCCAGCACCAGATCGTTCACTCGCGGAGTAAAGAACATGCGCTTGCTCTGCAAAGCTTCCACGGCAGACACCAGATCGCGAGCTGCGTCAGACTTGAGCACAAAACCGCGAGCACCGGCGTCGAGGGCTTCACGAATGACCTGATCGGAATCCGTGATGGTCAGCACGATGACTTTGAACTGGGGATCGTACTGCATCAGCTGGCGCGTAGTGTCCAAGCCGTTGAGGCTGGGCATGCCGATATCGACGATGACGACATCGGGCCTTAGGCGCTTCGCCATTTCGAGCGCCTCGCGGCCATCGGATGCTTCCCCACAAACTTCCCATCCCTCATGTTTCAGAAGAAGAGAGCACAAGCCTCGGCGAACAATTTCATGATCGTCGGCTAACAGGATTCGCAGTTTCATGGCAGTCTTTCCTCCACAGTCTTTCTGAGAGAATTACAGATAGATTCGGACTTTCAGTACCCCACTAACACGAAGCATGTGGACTTCGCGCCAAAGCGGTAAACACCCGATGCTGGCTCACTGATTCAACGGCTTCTAAGAGATCGCGCGCCGCGTTGGATTTCACGACGTACCCTCGGGCGCCCGCATCCAGCGCTTCCCGCATCATCTGCGGAGAGTCATGCTGCGTGACGAACAGAACTTCGGGACCAGCATTTTTGTGCTTCTGCTGAATGAGACGGCAGGCCTCAAGGCCGTTCATTCGAGGCATGGTTACGTCGAGCACCACGACATCCGGCTGTAAACTATCGACCTTCTCCACGGCCTCAAGTCCGTCTGACGCTTCACCCACTACTTCCCAATCGCCTCGGCCCTGAAGAAGAGTTCTCAGCCCTTGTCTCACGACGGGATGATCGTCCACTAACAGGATCCGGACAGCCATAACGTTTTCAACCCTCTGATGCGGCACCGTGCACTCCTAATCACGGCTCCACGGCCGGCTTTGCTTTGTAGTTTGCCCCATTCCCGCCGCGGAGTCCACTAGCATCAGGGGAAGCCAATTCCGTATGCGTGAAACATCTTGAAGCTAGCATGGCGGCCCGCTCTCCTCGAATACAGGGAATCCTGTATTCTAGCGCTCAAAAATATCCAGGCTTAAGAACCGGCTAACTGGCGATAGCAGGGAAATAGGTGCCCGCATGCAGTAGGGCATCCACGGCTTCGACGATGGAACCGACGTCCGATTTGGCGCAAGCTCCGCGGATCCCAGCCCTGCGAGCTTCCTCCGCTAATTGTTTTGAGAGATGAATGGTGACCAAGAGAATGGGTATCTCCGGGAAAAGCCCCGAAATCTGCCGGGCCACATCGAGACCGTTGAGATCGGGCATTTGAAAATCCAACAGGATCATGTCGGGGGGACTTTTCTTTACTCTTTGCAGGGCTTCCCCTCCGGTTCGGGCTTCGTCGCAAACCCGCCAGGTACTTTGCTGCTCCAGGAGGGCGCGAAGATAATTGCGTACCGCCGGGTTATCATCTACCACTAGAATGCGAACCAAACCGACCGTCCCTCCACGTAGAACCTAAAGATGTTTCTGACCTTCGCCTGGACCCGATGCGGGACGGATATCAGCCATTTAATAACTTTCCTGCGCGCCGTCGCAATACTGCGAACTCTGTAGAGTACGAACTCAACATTAACTCACCATATTCCCTTGTCACTGCCTGTTAACTTTAGTTCGAGCGCCGCTGCGGCAGCTAAACCGGGCAACAGGCTAAGGCGCAGAGTGCTTTGGAGTTCGCCATTCAGCAGTAACCTCTTCCATTCGGAGGCGTACAGTCTGGCCGCCTGCGGAAAAATAGGAATACGCAGGAATTTTCTTCGGAATCTAACCAGTTCGTTGCCAAACTGCGCCGCATCGATTACCAGCGGCGGCAACGAAAGATCTTTCCCACGATACGGCTTCACAAATCCAGAGACGGTTACGAGGTAGGTGGCGAGGCCGTCCCAAAGGCCGGCGGATTGAGCCAGCAACTTGAGACGCAGGTAGTCAACTGAAGCCGAATCCACCAGCTGTGCAGTGTCCACAACATCGCACAAGCGCAGATAAAAGTGGCGATACATACGTTGCAGAGTGCTGATGATCAAACGATCTTCAGGCGCCGGCACGCGAAACATCTCTCCGCCGAATCGCGCGGAGTGCGCTCGCGTGACGAGAGAATTCGTGATCGCGACCTGCTCTCCCGTCTGACCCAAGCGTGATACGTGGACCTCGACTAACTCAGGAAGACCGGGTACAACGAAGTTCCATTTGTTGGCCAGCCGATCACCCCAGCTCCGCGCATCGGGTCGCGCATGGAAGCGTCCCACCATGATGGCGGCGACGTCGGCGCTCTCCGCATTGGTGTAAAGATCAAGATCGTTTCCGAGATCAGGCCAGTGATCGAGGGACTTGATCACAATCACCGCACCGACTTGCTGGAGTGCCTCACAAATAGGAAGCAGAAAAGATAGTGCGCGTTGTATACGTGCTCTCTCTTTCAGCAAGGCCTGCTCAACCCACTCGGCGCGCTCATGTCCGGCGGCCGCCAGCGCTTGATGCAAAGCGGGAAATGCCCGGGCTATGACGTGGTGCGAAGTTGCAAGGTTCCATAGCTCGCCGAAATCCTGGGCGCTGAACGTAGAAACGATTTCAGCGAGTTCCTCATTGCTGGTTTCGCGGGCTGGGCTCGAAGCACCGGAGGAGTTATTTACATCGCACTCCAGCAGCAAGCGGGAGAGAAGAGTGAGACACTCCGTAGAATTTTTTGCGCCGTCCATAGTTTTGACTCGCATGCCGCGAACCGCCAAAGATTCAACGGCGGTTCTTCGATGAGAAAACTCGCTCCGCTGTTGTTACTGGAGCGATTAACTCATTGCGGAGTGGGCTGAGCCGGGTTGGCACGGCCCGCATCGCCGCAATCAGTAGCGGAGCGGCGTTCAATCGCTGTTCCTTCTTCATAGTCGTTCCACGTTTCAATCAGGAGAAACGGGAGCGGCTTGGAGCTGTCGTAGTAGCGCTGATAGAAATTCAGAGTCTCATCCAGTGTTTTGCCGCAGGCGCTTTGCATATGGCGATTGAGTCCCCACTTGGCGGCAGAATCGTCGAAGCCGGGCCACGCGCCTCCGACGGCAATTTTGTCGGGATGCTTCTGCATGGTTTTGTAAAAATCTTCGAGATAGGCCTCGCCCCAGTTACTTCCATCCGGCGCCCATCCGCCGGGGCCGGGTTGCACCCAGGCGTAAGAACCCGCGAAATCATTGGCATACTGCGCCTGCGGCTGGTCCTTATAGATCAAGAGCGGCGGGCGGTCCCAGGTGTTGCAGTGCTGGCGAACCTGATTCCAATCGACGTGGCCGCTCTTGGGAAAAATGAAAATCATCGGGCTGCCGTTATAGGTGAGGTAGGCATCGCGATATTTGGCGGCAGGTCCGAGGTAGCTGGCGTATGCCTTATCGAGCGCGGCGATTGCATCGTCCGTCGCTTGCGAGTCTTCGTCGGCCGCTTCGTTGTAGAGAAGTGCTACCTGGAAATGGCTCTCGCTCGCGACTTGTTGCAGCAGAGCAAAGTTGTGATCGGAATAAGGGTTGCTCTCGCCGTACCAGTCGACGACAAAGGCCGATATCCCCATCTGTCGAGCTTGTTGAATTTGCTTTCGTAGAACGGCGGGATCCTGGCTGGAATAGCCAACATCCATGTGGGTGTGGTCACCGAACCAGGGCATGTAGACCGCGAGAAGCTTGGGATAAAGGCCTGGCGCCTGCGCGTTCTGTTGCAGAATGTGATGAGCGCCGGGCGTGGTACAACCACTCGCCATCATGAATAACGCCATGGTTAACCCTAAAAACGACCTGGGCAATCGACATCTCCATTTCCTACGGCCTTCCTGCGGAGTAATTAGGATGCGGCTGCGGACCGGGCGGTTGGCGGGCTAAGGGCCGGGATTCAGGAGTGCAAGCGAATTTCAGGCTGGTAACAAAGGGTCAGAATTGTGGTACAGCCTGCAGTTGGCGAACGACCCAACGATCGGCGCCGGGAGTCATGAGCACGACGTAGCGCACGGTTACGTGCTCGTCGTGAATGGGGGTGTCTCCATCCCGAATTTGCAATTGATACTCAGCGGTGTCGTGCAACTCCATGACATCGCCTTCGGGAGCGTAAAACACTACCTCCAACCGATGGCTTTGATCCAGATATCGACGGCTCAAACCTGACTTCTGCTGGCTGGCAACGGTCTGACGAAGCCACTGCATGGCTTCGCCGGAGAAAGCTCCCGCGAGTGGATCGACGGTATTGGATTCGAGCGCCTGAGCCATGCTGGTCCACGCGAAGCGATAGTCGCGAAGGATTCCACGCTCGGTGAGGGTCTCAACCGCGCGCGGGCCGGCATTCTTCACATCCAACTGGACTTGCACGCCGGCATCAGCCGCGTGCAATTTGAGGACCGGTGAAAATAACAAAACACATAGAGTAATAACGGCGACCGCGAAACGAATGGGAAACTCACCGCTCACGGTTCGGATCGTCGTTGTTCCGATCATGGCTGCGCTCCCACGCGAATTTCGTTTCCCATCACAACGCCGGAGGCGACTGATATGGTCGTTGGACCTAGCACTTCTATTTGCGCTCGCGCTACGCCCTGCTTGATTGGAGCATCCACGGTACCCATTCCAACTGCACCGGTTGCCGTGAACGTGACAATTGTGCCGTCGGGAACTACATTTCCCGCGCAGTCGTGGATGGGCTCGGTTTGGACGAGAATACCCTTCGGCGTGCGCTGGCCGGTGATGCGAAGATTGCACGGGTCCGACGCAACTTGCTGGACTGCGCGCGGCGTATTCAGGTCACCCAGCGATGCCACCACTTGCAGCGGACCTGCGGACTTGCCGGAAGCGGTTCGAAACCATGCCACCCCGTTCTGCGTGCGAACCGATCGCGACCACAAAGAGGTGCCTTTCGCCGTCAGCTGGAAGTTAATGTTCTCCGCGGCGAGCACGAGGTTGTGATATCGGTCGAAGGGGAATGCAACGCCGCTCACTGCGTCCCCGAGCGCGACCGGAACACGCGACGGATGGACCAGAAAAGTGAGATTGGCTGGCTTGCTGGCACTTACGAAAAAACTCTCGCTCCGACATGTGCCCGAGCACACGATCGCCAGGTAGTCACCGGCATTGCGCAAATCCTGCGCTGCTAACTGAACCTCCTCGCCGAGCACGATGTCGCTCTTGCGCGACACTCCGGGACCGACGAGATAAAAGATCCCCTTGCCGCTTCCCGTGGTGGAGATCGATGACTCTGCGCCGGCGACAGCGGAGTCGGGAACGTGGAAGTCTTGCGCAGCGCACACTCCGACGAATGATCGCGCCAAACAAATCACCGCGCAAAATCGGAGCAGACGCGACATTTTAGGACTTCCCCAGACTGAACTGATTCACCACGACATGAAAGCTATGCACCTTTGCTGCAAGAGCTTTGGGGATTTCCACTGCGAAGGGCTGCGAGGATTGCGGAAGAAGAGCGCGATCGACGTAGCCGTCGGAGACCCATACGACTTTGCCGTCATTGTCATAGAAGCTGGCGATGACGTGGGGGATATTGACCGTCTGCCCACCCTGATTCAGCAAGTCGCCGCTGAGAACGCTCTTCCCTTGAACGTCAGAATCGATCTTCTGATTCATGACCCCAATCACCGGGTCTGCTGATGCGGGAACGAGGCTGGCCTTCACATCCATGTGAACGTTCTTGACATTCTTGAGATTGAGATTCGGGAAGTCGATGCGATAAGGCGTCACCTGCTTGGGCAAAAGAACGTGGGCGATTTTATCGAAGCTGCTCTCTTCATCGATCGGATTGCCTGCAGCGTCGACCAGCGTTGCGTTGACCGTCACAAATGCGGGGATGGTGTCTTCGTTGGTGACCTCTCCCATCACCACTGCGCCTTCGGCTGAACCGACGGCGTTCATCGAAATGATGCGTACGTGAGGCGCATCCACAGTTTTCGATCCCCACTCATCGTCAGCGCTTCCGGTGACCAAATCCCAACGCAGGAAGTTAACCGGGACGACCTGGGCGGGCACGGAGGGCACCTCGACCTTGGGCCACACCGCTTTCCAGACAGCGCCTTCCCGGATCAAGTGAATGTCACGAACGTCTTCCAGCGGCCCTACGGGAGTGGAAAAATGCAAACGGATACGAAATTGAGCCTCGTCGTTGGTCGCGTGTAGCGGACGCGAATCAAAGCCCTCCAGCGCTGAAAAGGACAGCAGACTTCCATTCGATCCCATCCAATCCTGAATGAAGGCCTGCTCGCTGATTCCGCTTGTACTTGAAATGTCGGCAAACGCACGGTCCCAATTGCGCCGTTGCACATCGACGAGCAAGTTGGTGACGGCTTGATCGGGCGTGCTTGCTCTTGCAGTGTGCAGAGCGGAGCCTTTGGTCACGCCAACCGTGATCCCGGCCTGTCCGGTCACATAGAGACCCAGCACCATCAGGGCGACGGTTACCGCGACAAGAATAATTGGAATCGCATATTTCATTCTGATTCCTCAGCCTGCATTCTCAGGCAACGATATGGTGTTCACGATCCTCGGAACGAACTGGCATCCGCACGCCAACAGGCGCACGGCGCGTCTCGGGTAAGAAAAATTCGAAAAAGATTGCCAGAAAACTTACGCCGATCGGAAGGATTCCCCACAGCAATCCTTGCCAGGGCGCGGGAATCGCATCGGATTCAATTTTGTGAGCGGGGGGAACGTCTTCTTTCGACCACGCGGTGATCTCGCCGTTGCCGAAGGTCTCGATCTTGCGCCAACCCACGAAGGTCAACAGAGGTTCGTAATAGGGGTCGTGCACAAAGATATATTTCAGGCCATAACGGTTGGCATGCTCGAGCATCGCGCGAAGAGCAGACATGCCGGCGGTGCCGTAGAACTTCGCATTGGTGAGCTGCGCTGAACCATAGTGAGTCATCTCGGGCAGGAGGCGGGCAGAGTTATAGTCGCCGTCCACGCTACCGGCATCGGCGTAGGTCGAGACCTTAGCGAGTTCGCTCCCGAACCCAAGAGTGATATAGCGGTAAGAGTCATGGCCGTCGCGATTCAGGAAGGCGATTACGGGATCAACATTGGTTGCGGCCGTCGGACGAAATGGGTTGGCATTGAGCCAGAAAAGAGCGGCTCCGATGGTAGCGACCGACGCCAGCGCGAGCCCAACCGCTGCTTTGGAGCGGAAGCGGTCAAGAAGTTCGATGGCCAGAACTCCGACGAATGGCATGGCCATCAGCGTCGCCCAAAATGTGAACCGCTCGAAGGTGAGAACTTCATAGGCCCGTCCCAGCAGCCATCGCGGCAAAGGTGTTGTACCACCCAGTCCGAAAATAAAGGTAAGCCAGAAGCCGAACAACAACGGGCGCCAACGGCGAGACGAAGCTCCGCGAATGACGATGAACGGCAGCGCCAGAATCAAAGCTCCGTACGGAATCACGAAGTAGTTAATCGCAGTAATGGAATTCAACAAGAAATTGGCGCGGCTGTCGTGCGGGATGGGAATCTGATGAATCGGATGTTGAATGATGGCCAGCCAATAGGGCAGCAGGATGATACCGACACCGGCTGCCACTAAAACCCCGAACAGTGCAGCCCGCATTATTACGCCACCGACGGATCCGGCTACTCGCTCGTCACGAGCGTCCAGATAAGCGGTCCACAATACCGGGCCAGCAAAAAGAACCACACCAAAGATCAGCGTGACGTGGTGGGCCGCCGCTGCGGTTAAGCTTACAGCCACTCCCTTCACCAGAGAGCGACCTGAGGCCTCGGTCATCCATTCATAGAAATAAGGCAGCGCATTCAAGTAGAGCGCGGCCGAGGCTACGGTCGCCAACTGACCCGCTTGATACACCAGAAAGGCCAACGCCCCTAAGAAAATGGAGCCTAAAGCGGCATAGCTTGCGGCGCGGTCGTCGACCCAGATTTTGGCGAAGCGAAACACTCCCACGGGCAGCAGCAGAACAGCGATCAACTGCACCAGCATGTAGCCCATCTTCAGGCCGACCACATTCGACATGAGCGCGATCCACTGGTGGGTCAAGGGAGGATAAGTAGTTTGCGAGAAGCCGCCGAACCATTTTTCATTCCACGGATCGAACCAGTGATGAGCGTAGTGCGAAGCAAAGAACATGTGGAAATTGGCGTCGAACGAGCCTGCAGGAAGCTGCATCAGCAGCAGCGGCCCATGAACCGCCAGCGCTACCAGAACAATTGCAAGAAGTGGAATTGGACGAGAGTAACTACTTTGGACAGTGCTCACAATTGTGCGCTCCATTAGGGTCCGCAGCGAAAACGTTGGATTCAAAAACCTCGCGCGGGGTTTACTGCATTTTTCGCTTGTTTCGAGCACAGTTTCCCTGGGCAAAGCAGCCTTAGCGGAGAGGGTGGCATCTGATGGGGGCCGCAGAACATTGTTATGCGGGAGGTCATTCAAAGACTTGAATCCAGCGTGGTGATTCCGTGAAAAGCCGACTTCCGCTCACGAGCTTTTGCATCATCGTACTGTTAGGTTCAGCGCTTGCCCAGACGTACGATATTAACGGTCAGGGCGCGCCCAATAACCAGGACTCGAAGAACTCTGGCGACGCCGCCCAGGGGAGCTCCGGGCAAAGTGGCACGGGATTTGGTTGGGGATCGAGCATTGAAGTTTCGCGCCAGGCTCGGGCGGCGCAAGATGCGCTGAAGAGAAACGACTACACCGCAGCGGTGGCGTTTGCAGAGCGCGCCGCGAAGGCCGCACCGCAGAATGCCGAACTCTGGTTCTTACTCGGCTACGCTGACCGGCTCGCCGATCATTACCAAGCTTCGGTGGATGCCTACAATCGTGGACTGAAGATTCAACCAGGTTCGGTTCGAGGGATGGCTGGCTTAGCGCAAACGTACGCCAAGATGGGCCGAGACGCTGACGCGGAACAGTTGCTCAAGCGTGTGGTGGGTGCGAATCCGAAAGATGCGAACAGCTTACAGCTGGCGGGCGAGCTTTTGTTGAATTCGGATCCGACGCAAGCTTTGGAATTGCTAAAACGCGCCGATATGCTGCAGGCATCTCCTCATACAGATCTGTTGATTGCGCATGCGTATGAGCGCCTGGGTCAACCCGATGAGGTCACACACTATTTGAATGTCGCGAAACGCCGTGCGCCCAACGATCCTGAAGTGCTGCGCGCAGTTGCCGGGGAATATCGGGATCAGGGACAGTACGATCAAGCTATCGCGACATTGCAGGCGATTCCCAAGAAGACGACGGACGTCCAGGCCGAGCTGGCGTATACCTACCAGCTCGCGGGCAAGCAGCAGGAAGCCGCGGACTTGTACACGCGCCTGGCAAAGGCAGCGAAGGGAAATATTGGTCTCGATCTCAGTGCCGCGCAGGCATTGGTTGGACTGGGCCAGGCGGAGGCAGCTGAGAGTTTTCTGGAAGACGCCAAGAGAATCGACAACAACAACTACCGGTTGCATGCGATTCTCGGCGCTGTTGCCGAGTCGGACGACCGCTTTTCAGATGCGAGCGCGGAATATAATCTCGCGCTCGCGAATCTGCCAGCGCATGTTCCCGAGGGTCCGATCTATCCAATCGAACTGCGGTTGAATCTTTACGAGCTCGATCTGCGACAGGACGACGAAGGCGGAGCGAAACAGCAGCTGGCGGCCGCCTTTGCGGCCATTCATCAGGTCAGCGTTCCAGACTCCTCGCGGCCCGAGATGCTGAGGCTGCGGGCAGCGATCGAAGCTGGTCAGGGCAACATGGATGCCGCCAATAAAGATCTGCAAGAAGCACTCGCCCTGGCACCGTCGAACGTAAATTCACTTCTGAACTACGCCAGCTTGCAATGGAAGATCGGGCAGAAACAGGCCGCCGAGGATACCTTCGCAAAAGTGTTAGAGCTGGACCATAACAACCGCACGGCTCTTGCGTCGCTGGGTTATCTCGCCCGCGATAAGGGAGACGCGAAGCTCGCGGAGAGCTATTTCAAGCGCGCGGTGAATGCGCATCCGAAAGATTACGAGCCATATCTTGCGCTCGGCGACTTGCATACCGCCGGACAAAATTATCGCGCGGCCGAAACCAATTACGAGGAAGCTTACCGGCGGATGCCCAGCAATGCGATGATCATTGCGGGCGGGGCAAACGCGGCACTAGAGGCGCATGATCCCGAGCTGGCAAAGCGCTGGCTGGACCGTGCAACTGAGAAGATGAACGAGAGCGCGCAGGTAAACCGCGAACGTGAGCGTTACCTCACACTCAAAGGCGATTATGCGGAGTCGGCGAAGCTGGGATACAAGGTTCTCGAAAAGCTTCCTCACGATCGTGAGGGCGTGGTGTATCTGGCTTATGATCTCTATTACCTCAGCCGTTACGATGAGGCCTTGGCGCTGATTACGAAGTACGAGCCAATCCTACCTGATGATAAGGATCTGCCGCTGGTCGCCGGTAACATTCATGCTCACGACGGGCAATTGCGCGAGGCAATCGACGATTACACGCGTGCGCTGCAGCATGATCCGAAAATGGCTACTGGATACGTGAATCGTGGATTTGTATTGAATGATCTTCACGAGGCCGGAAAGGCCGTCCCGGATTTTCAGACTGCGATCCAACTACAGCGGGACTACGGCGAGGCACATCTGGGATTCGCATTCGCAGATTTGCAGCTGCACCGGCCCAAGCCCGCGCTGAACCAACTCGAGCTAGCTCAGAAAATATTGGGCAAGTCGCATGCGTGGCATTTGGCCCGCGCCGAAGCGTTTCGTCAGGAGCAGGATTTCACCCACGCGGAAACCGAGTACAAGATCGCTTTGCAAGAAACGCCGAACGATCTGACCACGCAACTGGCCTATGCCGACACGCTGTACCGCCTGCGGCGATATGAGCAAGCTCTTGGCGCGCTGCAGGCCGCACAAAATCTATCTGCCACGGACCCCCGAGTTTACGCATTGCGAGCTGAGATCCATGCCAGGGAGGGTGCGCGGGAAGATGCGATGCATGACATCCAACTGGCCGAGCAATATGGCAAAGACAATGTAGACATCTTGATGGCGACCGGTGGAGCGCTATTAAGGTTAGGAGACCGGGACGCGGCCATGCAGCGATTCTCCCGCGCGTTGGACATCCCCAACGGAGATCGTTTGGGGGTGCGATTGTCTGTGGCGCAGGTATTTCTGCAGCAGGGGCATTACGATGATGTGCACCGCCAGCTCGCGTTAGGTTTCGCCGAGGCTCGCATCGATGGCTCTGCCGTGTCGCCGGAGGACATTCTGGAGGCGGCGAATATTTTCCTGGCGATGCACGATTTCGATCTTGCGGAAACTTATTTCGGCAAGGCAAAACTTGCCGGAGCCAATCCCCGCACCGTTGAGATCGGACTCGCCAATACTTATCTCGCGGAGGGAGAGAATCACAAAGCAGAAGACGCACTTGCCAGCCTCGGCCCGGCTAGCGACTTCAGCGATGACTACGATTACATGATGGCCTCCGCGAATCTATACCGGCAGCGGCAGGACACGGTTCACGCTCTATCTTCTTTCGCACAAGCGACCACGGTCGGCGGGCAGGACAATCAGGCGACGGCGCAAGTAGCGCAGGACGAGCTTGCCATGGAGGAGGGACGGCAGATTAATCAGACCGTGAGTTTTCTGCCGGAGGCCTCATTCGCACCCGCGCTGGAAGACATCAACGTTTACACGCTGGACGCGAGGATCCTGCACGTTACCAATCCTGCGCTGCTGCCGCCGCCGCGGCACTCCTACCAGAGTCTGGCCGATTCCCACTATCGAATCCACATCGGCGGATTGCCTGTGATTTCGGGCTTTGTCGGCGAGAGCCTCACCGCCGGACGCTTCCTGTTTCCCAGCGAGAATGTGGTCGAAGATCGCAATACTTACGACACTTATTTTAACAGCGGGATTACTCCCGTTCTCCACCTCGGCTCGAACTCCATCACGTTCAACGGCGGGTTGCAGTTTACGATTCGACGCGACACGATCTCGCCGCAATACATGAGCCAAAATCTTTTCCGCCAGTTTCTCTACATCTCGACGAGTTCCTTTTATAACTGGCTTTCATTTACTGGTAGCGCGATTCGGGAGGCTGGTCCGTTTACCGATACGAACTTAAATTCTCGAGACGCTTCCGCCGGGATCGAACTTACTGTGGGACACCCCTGGGGACACACTTCGTTGATCACGGGATACACGGCGCGCGACCTTTTGTTTAACCCGCTAGTGCAAGAGTACTTCAATACCTCGAGCTACGTCGGATTTCAAAGAAAGTTCGGAAGCCGGATTACGGCGGCGATCCTGGCGGAAGATTTGCGTTCGTGGCAAGTACAGGGTGCGCAGTACGCGACGGCGCAAGCTTTCTTGCCCGGAGGACGTTTTGAGGTACGCGCCAATCCACGATGGAACGTGCAGGGATCCTTCTTACTCTCGCGGGGAGAGGGTTATCACGAATACGACAACGCGCAGAGCGAGTTCACGGTTTCCTATACCCGTCCAGCCCGCAGCTCTTTTAAAGATGGCAGTGGCGGAGCGTCCACGGCGTATCCATTTCGAATTTCTCTGGGCGTGCAGCAACAGACTTTCTACAGCTTTGCGGGAGGATCCAAGAGCACCATCCTGCCGATCGTGCACTTCACTTTGTTCTAGATTTCGACAGTCTCCCGAATGGCATCAACAACAAAAAGCGACGCGGTTGTCTCATCCGTCGATGAGAGTGCCGCCAGGTCTCCGGCAGCAGCCAAGGGGTTGAAGTCCCAACTTTTCGGAGGAGTGCTTACCCTCTTGGCCGGCTCCGGACTGGTGGGAGTTACGAACCTGGTTTACAACGTGGTGACCGCCCGGTTGCTGGGTCCTACCGGCTTCGCGAATGCCACCGCGGTCTACACCATCTTGATGCTGCTCTCGTGCATCACGCTGGCGTTCCAGGTGGTGTGCGCGAAATATGTGGCCAAGAGCACTTCGGCGCCCGACCGGTTTCAGGTTTTCGCCAACCTGCACCAGCACTCCTGGATCGCCGGAATCGCAATTGGACTGCTCTTGTGTCTGTTCGAGCGCCCGCTGACGGCATATCTGAATCTGCCCGATCCCGTTCTTATCTGGTTACTCGCGCTGGGAACGGCGTTCTATATCCCGCTGGGAGTTCGTCGCGGATACATTCAGGGAATTCACGCCTTCAGACCTCTGGCCATTAATTTCATGCTCGAGGGACTGGTCCGGCTCGGCGGAGTTTTTGTATTAATCGGAATCGGCTTGGGAGTTCGGGGCGCTGTGCTCGCCAGCGTGCTGGCGGTAATAGTTGCGTATTTTTTCGCGCTCCCGAGTCCTGGCCTGGGTTCCTTCCGCTTTCGCGGACTATCGATCTCATCTCGCGAAGGATTGCAAGCCATTGTTTTCTTCGCCGGGCAGACGGTGATCAATAATTTCGACATCGTCCTGGTAAAACATTTCTTTCCTCCCATCGAAGCGGGACTCTATGCTGCGGTGGCTTTGGTCGGCCGGCTGGTGAATATGTGCGCGTGGTCAGTAGTAAATACCATGTTTCCGGTTTCCGCCAGTGCAGGGGCTGATGAGCACGAGGCCAGTCCGGTCCTTTTCACTTCCCTTTCGATGGTCTTTCTCATTCTTGCTGTTCTGATTTTCGGGCTGTGGATGGTTCCCAGCTTTCTCTGGAAAACATTATTCGGCGCGCAGTTTGCGGTGGGCAGTTATGGAATGTTGGCTCCGTTGCTGATTCTTTACGCCATCACGACGGGCGTTTATTCTCTGAGTTCCGTCATCATCACCTACGAGATGTCTCGCAAGATTGCGAACACAAGCTGGCTTCAACTGGCTTTCAGTGGCGCCTTGGCTTTGGGCGTTTACCTGCTTCACCAAACCCTTCGCCAGGTGATTCTTGTGCAATTGGTGCTGATGGTAATCCTGCTCTTTGTTCTGATGATTCCTTTGCTGCGGAATCAGCTGACGCCGCAGGCGCTCGGCAGCTATAGCAGCCTACGCCTTCGCCGCTTGCTGACGGAAGAAGAGGTCATGTCGGAATTTCTCAGGAGTGAGTTTCACCATCCTGAGTTCGACGACTATCGGCACGAATTCGAATCTCTGGTGAAGAGTCCAAACTTAGGTAGCTCTCGCGAGAACGCAGTGCGGCAAGCTTTGCTGTTTTTGCGTCGAGGCGCCATGTGGCGGGAGCTTCCGGCTGATACGAAGTGGTTCGAAGTCGAACTGAGTGCCAAGGATCTGGATCGGATCCGATTTTTCCCTCGGGCACAATGGCGGCGTGCCGCCGATGGAAGCTTCTACATGAAGGACGTAGTTGAGCGCTTGCGCCTGAAACTGGCCGAGACCTCCGACGATGAATTCTTCTGTAAGCTGCGGCTTTTGAGTTCGTCGGTGGAGGAAAACCTGGTCAATCCCACGGTCCTGCTGATCGGCATCAACAACCGGGGGCCGTTGACCATTCTGGATGGCAATCACCGCATGGCGGCTGCTTTGCTCAGCCAGCCTGTGCCTGCGCTGAATCGCTTTCGTTTTATCTGCGGATTCTCGCCTGAGATGGCCAAGTGCTGTTGGTATTACACCAACGTGAATACGCTGCTGCGTTATCTCAAGAATCTTGTCCGCTACTTCACCTACGATCCGGAGAGCGATATCGGACGCTTCCAGGAACGAGGTTTCTAGAAATATTTACTCCGGCGCCGGAGTACCGACTGGAGGCACGGCCGGCTCCTGCACGACTGAGTTGTCGCGACGCAACAGGAGAATCGGCTCCTGGTGCTGGCGGCGGGCATCGCGTTCCTGCCGCTCTTTGGCTTCTACCTTTGCGTCGCTGTCGGATGCGACCCGGGACAACGGCAGACCCTCGGCCGAACTGCGCGTAGCCAAACCTACGGGACTATTGGCGCCGCCGAGAGCCTGTGCTTTGTCATAGAAAAATTGCGCGGTCTCACGGTCGCCTTCGATCTCAGACAGATAGCCAATATTATTGGCGGCGAATGCGTTGTTTGGATCGAGAGCGTAGGCACTGCGAAAATCTTGTTCCGCCACGCTCAATTCATTGCGATTGATCGCCGAGACTCCGCGAGTGTTCAACTCCGCCAGCCTGGTTTCAAGCGTCATCTGAGTTTCCAGGCGATTGCGCAAGTTGCGAGCGTTCTGTGCGGCCAACTCACTGACTCGCTTCCCTCTCCACGTGCGATTGAGAGTTACCACAGCAGCCGCATCGGAATTTACGGCAGCAGCAGAGTCGTAGTACTTCAGCGCTGCTTGCGATTCCCCTTCCATCTCTTTTGCCACGCCCATGTTGTTGAGAGTGAATATATTGTTCGGATCGGTCTTTAAGGCCTGCTGCAGAAGCAGATCCGCTTCCGGACCGCGGCCTTGCCCCAGCAGACGCACGGCCTCCACATTGTCATGATTCATTTGGAGCGGGAGATCCGGGATTGCGAGCGCCTCTTTCAGGGTGCGGCCTTCCACGCGTGGAGAGCTCGCTTTATCGATTGCCGCGTCGCTTGCTTCTTTTCCCGCGAGAGCATAGAAGCTCTGGGCGCGGTCGATTTGTCCCTTCAACTCGGAAATGTAGCCCAGATTGTTCAGCGTGAACGGATCGTCGGAATCGAGCAGATAGGCTTTGTAGAAAAACGCTTCAGCTTTTTCGTAGTTGTGCTTGCGGATCGCATCGACTCCGTCCTGGTTGAGGCGCTGCACCGGGGTCATGTGGCTGCGCTTGGGCAGAGTAATTTTCAGGTCGCCCGCCTGGGCGTGCGATCCCCAGCCCAACGTAGTTCCGAGCAATCCGGCGACAAGGCACTGTTTCCAGGACATTCCGGAGACCTCTCTTTCAGAATCGAAGACGGAAAGCCTAATTGAGATGCCAATTACAGGGGATGGTTTGTCGTTGAGGCGCAGATTTTTCCTCGCGCAATGACTACCTTGCGGCCATTCTTAGCATCAAATTGCGGCGTCGAAATATAGGTGCATGGGGAGATCATGGGCTTCGGGATAACATGGCGATTTTTTTCGAGCGCGCTGGCGAGTAGCGTCGTGGCTGCCTCTATTCTCGGAGCTGCGTACGGACAGGATGTAGCTTCCAGTTCCGTAGTTTCGCCCGCTACAACGGCCGTGACTCCGTCTTCGATCACGCCTGTTACTACGACAGACAAGGCAGAGATTGAACTCGATCCAGCCAGCCTGCTTCCCGACCTGCCCGCGCTGCCTCCGGCGAAGGCGAGTCTGATTGGCGGCACGATTCAAAAAGTAGACCGGATACGCGATCAGCTTACGGTTCAGGTTTTCGGGGGCGGAAAAATGAAAGTCGCCTTCGATCCCCGCACTCACATTTATCAAGGAAGCACACAGGCATCGGCTCCCGATCTCCGCCCCGGCGATCGGGTCTACGTCGACACGATTCTGGATGGCGGCACTATCTTCGCCCGCAATATTCGGCTGGCAAAAGCGGCTGCAGGCGGCAAAAGCGAGGGAGTTGTGATGAGCTATCGCGCCGACAAGAATGAGCTGATCGTGCGCGACCTGCTTTCTCCGGATCCAGTGAAATTGCGTCTCACCTCGAATACGCAAGTCACGCAGGACGGGCGTGCAGCCTTTGCCAGCCAGCTAGTTCCCGGAACGCTGGTCGATGTGAGTTTCGCCGCGCAAAAAAATGATCGCGACGCTCAGCAAGTTTCCATCCTGGCAGTTCCCGGCTCCGACTTCACCTTCGCCGGGCAGATCACAGGGCTGGATCTGCGGATCGGTCTTCTGGTTCTCACATCAGTAACCGACCACAAGACTTATGAAATTTACTTGGATCCATCGGTCATTACATTTGATGAGCGGCTACGCCCCGGAGCGGAAGTAACGACGGTGGCGGAGTTTGATGGATCCCGTTACGTAGCCCGCACCCTCACGGTCAAATGCAACTAGTTCGATCACATGCTTTGCGGAGTGCAAGGCCCCGGGGGCGAGGCCGGAGTTGGGGGTGTGGGCGGCGTCGACCAGGGCACGTTCGCGAAGTCGAAGAAATCCAGCAAATCCGGTTGAGCCGCATCGCGATTGGTCAGGTGCGCGCTTGCGTTGATAAAACGGTTCTCCACGAACTTGATGATGGCCGTATGATCCATCGGGATATGGGAAACATAGTGTTTCCTGACAAACGGTGAGATCACGAGATTCGGCAACCGGAAGCCGAGTTGTGCCGCGAAGCCTTGTTGCGCAGGGGCGTCACCCGAATTTGCGCCGGGGTCCGTCGTCAAAAGATCGCAGTGCAGCGTGGGAACTCCTCCGGGCGGAAGACAAGGCTCGTAGCCGTCCGAATTCACGGCAATCGATTTAATATCGGTGATCGTTCCGAGCGAGCTATCGGTATTGTCGTTGGAATGCCCGGGGACGGGCGGCACGTGATCGAAGGGTCCGCCAGGCTCGTCGTAGCTCAGGAAGAAAACCGAACTGGGCCACGATGAGCTCTGCATCAGCGCGTTGATAAGGCTTGCAACCTCCTGCTGGCCCTGCAGAATTGATTGACCAGACCCGGGATGCTCGTCGCTACTCCCGTAGGCCGCTTCGATGAACGCATAACTGGGCAGCGTGTTGTTCTTGACGTCGCTAAGATACTGATCGAGCGGTGCGATGTGATTCGTGTCGATACAGAAGGCATCCGTAGAATCACCCACTGCTTGTTGTGACCCGATCGTTGGCGCCGTGCATGCGGCGTGTTGCGGATTCGCGTAGAGGTATTGGTTCGAGTAAGTGAAATCGGAGAACGTCGTTACTGGATATGCATTGGACTGACCACCCGGGCCGCAGTCTCCATCTTTGTCGGTACATCCACCTGCGGTAATCGAATAGTAGATTTTCCACGAGACGCCGCTCTGATCCAGTTCTTGAAAAACGGTTTCGGTGTTGAGTTGACTGGTGATGCCGTCGTCAACGAAAGGATCGTTCACCACGCCCTGCGTGGTTCCTCCTGTCATGGTCGCGATGCGGTTGGGGGTGCTCTTGCTCGAAACGGGCGAGAACCAGCGATCGGACACCGCAAACTGCGAGGCCATGTAATAGTAGTAGTTAAGCAAATCCTGATCGTAATAACCCATGGCGCGCTGGCCGACCAAATCGGTGAACTGGCCGTCGCCCGCCCCGGATTTGGCGTAGCCCTCGGCCGTGTGCACGAAGCCATTCATCAGGATCGAACGGCTCGGACTGAAGTCGTAACGATTCACGTCGCCGTAGCTCTCCAGCCAGGCGGAACTCATATCATCGACGCAAGTGCTTTTGAACTTGAAGAGATTGAACGACTGTCCTTCATCGTCCGGATTGGCGAACTCAGATAGCTTGTCGTCGATGCCATCGACGGTGAAGGTGTTGCCATCCTCGCTGACATTCCAGCCATTCGACTGGCGGTACGGATTGAGCATTCCGAAATAAGTATCGAAGCTGCGATTCTCCTGCAGCATGAAAACCACGTGTTGAATGGACTGAAGGTTCGCGGACGTGGTGGTCGTGGTTGTAGGGCCGGTTGCCAGGCCGCGGCAACCGCACAATGTGAGGGATAGAGCCGTCAGACAAGCAACGAACAGCTTGCGGCCCGAATCGTCCATGAAGAATCCTCTGGAGAGCGGAGATTTATGACCTGTTTAGGATGAATTGAACGGGGAAAATGTTGGTCTGACCTTCGTGAAAAGATCTGACTTAAGCCCCTGATAAAGCAGCATTTCCGATCCACTTGAACGACTATCGCCCGTCCCTGGGCGTGTTGAAAGCGCCGAAAGTCCGGTCGATGACTCTACCGATCGCTGGCCTCTTCCCTTCCCAGGATCTTACTTTTCCGAACTCTCATTCGTCGTTGGGTGACATCCGTCACGATGTCTTCGGCCACATCCCACAGACATCCACAGGCCGAGCGGGCGATGCTGGCAGCGGCTTGGAGAGTGACCGAATTAGCGAACCGCTAGCTGCAACTCGATCTGAGCGGCGTCACCGGGGACAGGACACTGATTGAGCACATTCAACGGGTCAACCTGGTGGAATTGGGCAACTGAGACTTCGACCGCTAGGCCACCGACCGAGGTTATCTGTTGATCGTTGCTCGGCTCTCGTAAGCTGCACCCAGTTCCCAGAAAGACCAATAGATAAGAGCCAGTCCCGTGGAAATTTACAGGCGGGCGTGCCTTCCATGGTCTGGTTCCAGATCCGAAGCAAGACCCTCGAATCTACCCTCGCCCCTGAGGACCGATGCGTCTCGCACAGTTTGTAGTTGCAGTCACACTCATCGCTGCGTCAAACCTAAGTTCGGCCAGCAATTCCTATGTGGTGCCAACCACGACTCTCGCCGCGCAGACCGCAAATAACACCAGCGCGGCAAACAGCTTTACTTCGCAGTCCAATGGCAATCGAGGCGCAGGAAACATAAGTAAGGTTGACGTTCACACCCTGCTTTATTCAGGCGCCACGACCAAGGTTTATGCTCACATGGTTCTTTGGTTCGGCCAGTCGAACCACATGAACATCGGCTACAGCGAGACAAACGCCGCGCAAGTACAGAGTCAGATCGACGATATGGTCAGCCGCGGCATCGATGGTGCAATCATCGACTGGTATGGGCCCGGTAATTCCATCGACCAGGCAACGCAACTGGTGATGGCAGCGGCAGAGAGCCATCCTGGATTCAGTTTCGCCATCATGATCGATCAGGGGGCGATCGAGTGGTACTCCTGCCAAGGCTGTTCGCCTCAGCAAGCCTTGGTCAACGATCTGCAATATATCGAGAAGACGTACTTTTCTTCGCCGGCTTACATGACGATCCAGGGGCAACCGGTGGTTACAAATTTCAACGTGAGCCTTTCCTATCCTTCGGTCGATTGGAAGGCAGCTAACGCGGCACTCAGCTCGCATCCTGTGTATATTTTTCAAAACAATAACGGGTTCGCTGCGCCCCTGACCGATGGGAGTTACTCCTGGGTCATGCCTACGACCACCGACTACGGCATGAGCTATCTCACAAGTTTCTACAATGCGGGGATCGCTTACCCGAACGAGCAAACCGTGGGAGCGACTTACAAAGGCTTCAACGACACGCTGGCATCCTGGGGATCGAACCGCATCATGGGACAACAATGCGGGCAGACCTGGCTGCAGACGTTTTCCGAGCTCAACGGCATGTATAGCGCAGGGAAACAGCTTCCTTATCTTCAGCTGGTAACGTGGAACGATTACGAAGAAGCGACCGAGATTGAGTCGGGAATCGATAACTGCCTGAGCGTGTCGGCTTCAGTCGCCGCGAATACCTTACAGTGGGCTGTCAACGGAAACGAAAATACGGTGGATCATTACACGGTGTACATCAGCACGGATGGGCAGAACCTGATGCCGCTACCAGACATTGCCAACGGAATTCACTCGCTGAATCTTTGCGGATTTCCAGTTCCGAGCGGCAGCTATGAAATGTTCGTGCAAGCCGTGGGCAAACCAACCTTGGCGAACCAGATCAGCGGAGCTGCGGCGTATAGCCCGAGCTGCGCCAGCACGACCCCGCCTGCACCAATACCGACAACGGTGTCATTCAGCGCATCGCCCGCGGCCATCACCATTCCTTCCGGCAAGTCAGGAACTTTCAACGTCGCCGCTACGGCGCAATCCGGAGCTTTCAATAGCCCCATCTCGCTCACTTGCAGCGGGCTTCCCTCCAGCTTGAGCTGCTCCTTCTCCCCCGCTACCATTACTCCGGGAGCCAGCACCGCTACCTCCGTTCTTACCGTTTCCACCGTTGCCGTTGAGGGGATGGATAGGCAGAAACGCGGGAAGGATTTCCCCATTTATGCCACCTGGTTGCTGCCCTTCGGGCTGATCGGGGTCAGCTTGTCTGGCAAGGGATCGCGGAAGCGCGGAGTGCAAGTTCTCGCCTTGTGCGCCGTCATCAGCCTCGGAATGGTTGGAGCTTCTTGCGGAGGGAAGAGTGGTGGCCCCGAAACCGTTGCCGTTCCCGCCAGACCCGCCTTCACTCCGACCACCTACTCCGTGACCATTAATGGGAGTTCGAACGCCACCAAGCTTTCCACTACGGTCAACGTCATCGTTCAATAGAGGCTGATTTCCTGTGGGACGCGGCGAAGTCCGGTGGAGAGCAGAGCGATGAACCCATCCCAGCGAATTTCTGGTCATCAGCCGCAGCAGAAGCGACTTTGACGGAACCCAGCTGGGGAGCTTGCGAAATCTAGTGATGTGACGCAAAGCAAGCGTCCTCTGCTCCAATTCGAAATGGCGTAGATACTTTAGAACGATGTTTGGCATCGTCATGCGAAGGGCTGCAGTAAAATTCTGCTCCGCCATCGCGTGCTGCTTGGCTGGATCGGTGAGGAAGCGGACGAGGCAGGCGGCAAGATCCTCGGCGTCGCCGGGTTTGTAAAACTCAATCGCCATCCCTTCGCCGTCGGACATCTGGCGAAAATCCTCAAGATCGGCACACACGATGGGAACGCCGTAAGCGCAAGCCAAGTGCGCAACTCCGCTGCAACCGGTCGACGAAGAGTAGGGCATCACAGCAACCGAAGAACTTTGAAAGAGATCGGGCAATCGATCCTCATGAACATAGCCGGTGAATTCAATTCTCGAATTTCCCGAATATTGTTTCTTCATCGACTCGACGTAGCCGGCAGCTTGCGGATGGTTTCCTCCGCCAATCACCAACCTGGCATTGGGCAGAACCTCAGAGACATAACGAAAGGCTTCGATCATCAATTCCAGGCGCTTGTACGTTCCCCACTTCCCGAAGGCCAGGATGCGGTGCTCAGGATTGCCGCGCCGCTCCAGATCCGGATATTGAGGTTCTCGGGAGAGAATGCCATGCGAGCGCAGGTGAACGTTGTCGCGACCGTATTTTTCATGCAATATTTTGCGATATCCCGGCATGAGCACCGAAACGGAGTTGGAAAGAAGTAGCATCTTGGTGGCGAAAGCTCCTGCCAAACGGTAGGAGCGCGCGTAGCGAACCCCAGCATCTTTCAGATCCACGGTGTCCATCAGATGATGCAGGGTGACGTGGGTATAGCAACCGGTGAGACGGGAAAGAACCGGAGTGAGAAGCCCGGCGAAAGCGATCAGTGGATTGCGGCCGAAGGTGCTGAAGAGGAGATTAAACCAAACCACGTCCGGTTTGAGTTTGCGGATCGCATTCAAAATGTGAATCGAGCTTGCCGGGTCGTCGAACGACCAGCATCGTTGAACCGAATAACCTTCCAACTCAGGTTCCGGCAGGGAAATCTTGTCAGCCAAAACGTTGAGGCGGATGAAGGGATTGCGATGCAACTCCCGGGCAATGTGAAGGCCGTATTCACTTAGGCCACCCTGACTGGGCGGAAACGTTGTAACCAGGCAAATCTTCATGAATCGCGGGCCTCACGCCGATCAACGCTCCTCGATCACGATTGCCGGTCGAGACGGTCGATCAAGGTTCGATGAGTTCACCGGGAGAGATGTTGGCTCGGTTTGGAGCAGAGGCGGACAAAGGTCGGGCTTCACCGCCAAACGCCTTAAGCGCAAGCGCTTGCAGCATCTCGTTCCGGATCTGCGTTTTCATGGCTGCAATTGAATCGGGTCCGACGACGGTCATGGCACCGGAGAGACGAGCGAGAGTGATGTAGGCGTCGCGGTTACAGCGAACAAACTCAAGGGGATATTCCGGCTTGCGAGCTTGTGCCGCGACCGGGTCCGCATCGATTACGTACGCAATGTCGGGCTTAGGCGCGAGCTTTAGGATCAGCCTCGTGAAAAGAATCGCTGGCCATCGATCGAGAGGTAGATTTGCAAGCTCATCGAAGATGTAACGATCAAAGATCACCACGTCGGCATCCCCTCTTCTCGCTTCGCGAACCTTCCAGCGCAGGTGCAGAGCGTCTGCAAAGTAGAGGCCAAGACGGAACAGAGTCACGGGCCAGGCGGTGACATTCTTGTCTCGCCGGTGCAAGGGATTCTGCGGGCTACCGACGCCGCGATCCCCTCGGAATGCCTTGTGACTCGCGAACTCACGGAATCTGGAGAGGACGACAACATCGTCCCAGAAGGTGAGCAGTTGAGTACGGAGTCCGGCTTGGCTAAGCCAGGCTTCAAGCTCGGCAATCTGCGTGCTTTTGCCAGCACCATCGATTCCTGAAAAGCTTACGATCATTACAGGATGTTTGCTCCGCTGACGCGAGGCTCGCGTGCCGTTCGCAATTTCTGTAGCCCTAATGAGCACCCGGCGGCTTGCTGGGAGTGGCGGCGGATAGAGCCACAATCGTTCCCACCGCGACGCCCGCGCCAATAATTGCCCCAACCCGTATAACGATGGTTCGAACTCGGCGCTGCCTTGCCGGCGCGATTGCCACTCCTGCGGGTTGTGATGCCGCGATCCCCGCCGCATGTGTGGGCTCGGCTACAGCCGTGCCCACTGGATTCTGTGGGGCTTGCTGCGGAGGCTGAGCTTGTTGGCCTTGCGATTGAGCCGCGGCTGGCGCGTTCGATTGTTGCGCGGGGTCACTGGGCAACGAGTTCTGAGGCTGCAGCTTGGCAAGGGTTACTCCTGGGCTGTCAGGAAGGTCCGCGGGATCGGAGACATTCGCTGTCTCGTGAGGAGGCTCGGCCAAGCTAGCGCTTTGTTGCGCGGCCGCAAGCGACACGAACGACGGGATTGCGAAGAGCAATACTGCTGTCCCCGCCATCCGCACGACCATCCTTTTCCCTGCTGTCATAGGCACCTCCGGCGCCGCATGAATGACTTAACTGGCAGCCTTCAGATCGGCAAGACCCTGGGGCGCTGCATACCAAGGCTGGCCTTCCGCGGTTGTTTCCGGCGCGAAAACCTGGAAGCTACGCACGGCCTGGTCGGCGGTTTCGAACACTTCGAAAAGACGATCGACCCGCATCAACTCCAGGATCACCGCCGAGGCTGGAGATACCGCAGCCAGTTTGAGGTCTCCGTCACGCTTCATGGCCTCTTCCAGACAATGCAGCAGCATCTCGACTCCCGCGCTATCCATGTATTGGATCTGCGAGCAATCCAAAACAATATAGGGACGATCTTCCTCCAACAGCGGCTGCAGTTCGTTCAGAAAAGACTTTACTTCCGCGTGATTCAGTTTTTCTGGCAGCTCCATCACAATTACGGGACCCCGGGTTTGCATGTGATCTACTCCTGAATAAGGTTGTTGTTGTTACCAAGTTGCCAGGCGTTGAGCACTTGGCGCGGTTGCTGTAAGTCAGAAATTTGTTTCAGAACTTCCTGTGTCTCCCTGATCTTGGGCACGAACTTGCGGCTGGCGCCCGTAGCACGCAAGACTCTTGGATCCAGGATTTCGATCAAGATCTCGCGCTCGAGGTTCAACAGCATGTTTTCACGCACGACTGCATGGCATAGATCAAGCCAGATCCCAACGCTGGTGTTCGCCAGTACGGAACTGTCTTCGACCACAGTTCCGCAATCGATACAACACTCTCTCTCGATATTGCTGAAGCGAGTAATCAAGGCGTCTGCCCGAACCTTCGAATCGCAGCCTATGTATGCTGGCGCTACGACGCGGGCCCGGCGATGAATCTCAGCGTTCTCGTCGAGCCAAACACCAGGCCTCACTTCGCGCCCACATGGGCCAGTCCGGCAGCGGCCGCGCAGCATGTCGGAGGCGAACTGCCGCAGATCTCGAGGATGATCTTGACGATTCACATGCTCGCGGATGAAATATTCTGAAGGGCCGTTCACTCCTGCGGCGCGAAGCAGTTTTTCGATTGGCAGAGGTTGCGCCTTCGCACAATCGACTACCCAAAGAGCCAGCGGCCCATGCTGATCAAATGTTGGCGTCACCGCCTGCCGTGCCTCCCGATGGAAGGAAAAGAGGTCAAGCAGATCGGTTTCGGCATAAGTACTCGCCCAATTTACAAATGCGTGCTCGATGCCTTGCCGCGAATAATCGGAGAGCTCTTCGCGGATGGCCATGTTCAGGTCGCTCGATACCCGAAACTTAACGTTTCTACAATGCGTGCGAAACGGCGGGATGAGCGCGTCAGACTCCACCAGGACGGAAATCGCTTCGAGGTTCACGGCTGCGAAGCGCTCCAGCGAGCGCTCGACGAGCGAACGGCCAGCCACCTCCACGCATTCCAGCGGTGCTGCCAGCAGGGATCCTTCAAGACTGGCTGACACCTCAGGAGATTGGACGCGGCTTTGAGTCAACCCACGATTGCCAGCGCCGATAACTACAAGAGCTCCTAGCCCCACAGACGTCATCCCCTTGCGGTTGTTGCTGTTCTTACAGCTGTCGGTGTTGATGGTGAAGGAACATTGCTGGCGCGAGTTAGGTTCACAGCGAGCCCTTTGCCAGAGACTTAACGGCTCTTGCTGGCCGTGCGTGCCCACGCGGGAAAAGCAGATCGCGCATTTTCATTTTCGCTTTGTGCAGTTGGGACTTTGAGTTGCCGATCGAGCATTCCAGCTGACGTGCGATTTCATGATGCTGAAGGCCTTGCACTTCGTGCAGATCAAAAATCTGCCGGCACCCTTCCGGAAGCTCCTCGATCGCGCGACGCAATGCGATCCGGTCGATGGCTCCAGAGAGATTGAGGTCCGCCGTCCCGACATCTCGCTTAAGAGAAGGCGAATCGCTCGAAACAGGCTCATCCAGAGACAGAAGAGGAGGCGACTTGCGCCGACGCAACTTCATCAGCACGGTATTAACGGCAATCCGGTAAAGCCAAGTGGAAAACGCCGAGTCACCGCGGAACGAGTTGAGATTGCGAAACACCTGCAGAAAAGCTTCCTGCGTCAAGTCTTCCGCATCGGCTACATCCTTTGTCATCTGCAGGCATACGGAGTAGACGCGCTTCTTATGCAACTGAAAAAGCGTGGCGAAAGCCTCCTGATCACCGTGCTGGGCGCGTCGAACCAGGCTGCGTTCAGAATTGTCTTTATCCTTGGGTTCGGTTCTCGCGGGGATGAGATCGGTTGCGGTTGCGGAAATCGCGCAAGTGGCCACTGTAGTCTCCTTACGATCGACTGCGCTGCGCTTCCAGAACTGCGGGAATACTCAGCGTCGAAAACGAGAGTAGCGGAGGGCGGCCACAGGTCCCATCAGGGTGCTCCTGTAATTGCATGTCAGATTTGCTGTACCGAGAAATAGAATAGTTTGTGCAAGTTAGCGAAACTTTTTATTCGAACAAGGGTTGGGCTTGCTGCGTTGGGGCAAAAATTATGCGGCAAGCTCTGGATTTCCGATGTGAGCTTGCCGCGGAATCACAACTCAAAACGATGGGCTTTCGACTAATAAAGCCGGAAACCAACTTCTACGCTGATCTGCACATTCACTGGCCTTCCATCTTTCATCGCGGGCTGGAAGCGCCACTGTCTGACGGCCTCTACAGCCTTGGCATCGAGCCCCATGCCGAGACCGCGCACTACTCGTATGTCGCGCGGATGTCCTTGATCATCAACGATAAGCCAGAGGATGCACGTTCCCTGCGTCTTGGCCAGACGAGCCTGCTCGGTATATTCGGGATCCGGTGTGTTCACAGGCTCTGGCGCGGATATTCCGCCGCCAACTTTGAACACTCCGCCGCCAATTCCGCCCCCACTGCCAGCGCCCACTCCTGCGCCGTGACCTACGCCAACTCCACCCCCCGAGCCTGAGCCAATGCCTGTGCCCGAACCCGTTCCGTTCGAAGGAGGAGCGGAGGGGAGTGGTGCAGCCGAAGGTACACCTAAGTTTGGCATATTGTTTTCGGCGACGCGAACCTGCGGAGGAACCACAACCGTAGGCGCGACGGCTAGCTGAGGATGCTGGTTGCGCAGGACAATACTGGGCGGAGTGATTTGCTGCATCGCAAACTTCGGCAAACGTCCCTTGGGTGCGGGCAACGCGTCGTGATCCCCGCCGCCTCCGCCGCCGCTCACCACCTTCTTCGCAACTGGAAGAGCGTAGGAATCCGGCGAGGGCGCAATCAAAGTCACAGTTTCATGTTGCTCAACTTTGGCCACGACTTTGTGACCGAGCAGCGAACTACCCAGGATCAACGCCAACAAGACGCCGTGCACTACCGCGGATCCTGCAAGACCGTTTGACCGGTAGTTGTTGTAATGCCCCCAGATCGCATCCGGGCCAAGCGGCTGTTGCTGTCGCGTTCGAGGATTCATCCTTGCAACTGGGATGACACGTTCACGAGCGGCGTACGGCTCGCGGCCAGAGTAAGAAGTCTTAAGACCTTGAAATGGGGGCAGAGTCGTTAGAGCGTGCGCGGAGTTGTGTGGACCTTGCTGGTTCGACATTGACGCTCCTTCTAATTGTCGTGAAATCGAAGTGGCACATGGGATTTCCGACCACGGTATAGATGCCAGGAAGCAGGCAGCGGTTTACAGGAGGCGTCGGGCACCTGGTGCGGATCATGCGAATTCGCGTGCATGTACGCAATAACAAAAACAGTTCTACTTGGATTACCTGATGGCGTGAAGTGTGTTCTACATGCCGCGAAGGAGAAACTGGGAAAACGCAAGCTTCATGATTCGTTCTGGCAATGAATTGCGTTCGGAGCTTTGATTCTCACTGAATCCGGTGTGTTGCTTCATAAACGAGGGGCGGGCGTGGGTTGAGTTTTCCTCGAACGAAAAACGGCGGAGAGCTTAGACGATTTCAGCCTGCCATCGGTTTTTTTGCTGGCAAATAATTTCGTAGCAGTCGCAGGCGGCATCTTCCAGCTTGGATTTGTTGAGTATGGTTACGTTCCCGCGCGTGTAGGAAATCATTCCGGCTTTCTGCAAAATCCCTGCAGCTACGCTGACGGTGGAGCGCCGCGTTCCGAGCATTTGTGCCAGAAATTCTTGAGTCAAGGGAAGAGTCTTACTACCGATTCGATCGTGACTCATCAGCAACCACCTCGCCAATCGTTCTTCAACGTCATGCAGGCGGTTACAAGCAGCCAGCTGGGTTGATTGAATTCCCAGGATCATCGAATAGCGTTGCAACTGTCGCTCGAGCACGGGGCAATGGGGCAGAAGATTGCGCAGGATCCCGACATCCACTCGGTAAGCAGTGCCATCGCCCTGGGTAATGATTCTTAAGGCGCTAGTCTTAAAACCAAAAATTACCGGTAAGCCGACGAAGCCTTCCTTGCCGATGAGGCCGACCTCGACACTTTCTCCATCTGGCTGCACCGTCAGCACCGAACTCATTCCTTCGTTCAGAAAATATCCTGACTTGATGGCTTCGCCGACCTCATGCAGAACCTGGTGAAGTCTAAGCCGGACAAACTCGAGGGAGGCAAAGAGTTGCGTCCATTCTGCAGGCGGGAGCCCGCGCAGGATGATATTGCCGACTTCGCTCCGGTCGTTGTCTCGTTTACTAAATCGGGCAGGGGCACCTCGAACAGATTGGATGGCCATGACCAGTTCCTTTCATCACACAGCGGAAAAAAACGCCGTCTGATTTCGCAGGAACCGTTAAGCCAAATAGGCCTCGGCGGCAGGTGCTAGAAGAGACAATTTGAGCCTATACCTTTCGGTGGTGTCTGTATGTGCCATAACGCACACATTTGTGAATTCCATCGGACAGACAGAACCTGTTGCATTCCCTAGTATCTCGGGTTCCTCATTGCTGCGCCATCAGCATGAAAAGACACGGTTTGAGAATGTCCGACGACTTCAAAGCCGTGGGAAACCAGTACTGGCGAAGCCGGCCGCACGTTGCCGCTCGCAGGAGAAGACCTTGATCAAGACCACGCGTAACGCACGTCTCAGATCCGACGGCGTGGAAGTGGACGGAAACAGACTCGAGAATGAGCTTCTTCTCAGCCTGCCCGAGAAAGAGTACCAGGCGATTTACTCCCAGTTAGTCTTCATCCCGCTCCGAACGCACGATGTTCTTAATGAAGCCGGGGCTCAGATTCGTCATGCCTATTTTATGAACAGCGGTTTGGCTTCCGTTCTGAACGTGATGGCGGACGGTAAAAGCGTGGAGGTCGGACTCACCGGTAAAGAAGGGTTTGTGGGATTGCCGTTGATCGTAGGTTTTGCAAGCAGCGCCTCGCGGGTGATTGTTCAAATTGAAGGCGCGGCGTTCCGCCTCAGCGCTAGCGCACTCATTGAACTTTTGCGGAAGTGTCGTACCTTAGAGACGCGTTTGCATCGATATTCTCAGGATCTGGCCGCCCAGTCCTCTCAGGTGGCAGCGTGCAACCGGCTGCATGAAGTGGACGAACGTCTGGCGCGATGGCTACTGATGAGCCAGGACCGGATCGGGTCGGATGTAGTTCCGCTGACTCAGGAATTCCTCGCGCACATGCTGGGCACACGCCGGTCCAGCGTCACGGTGGCTGCTTCCATCCTGCAAAAGGCCGGCCTTATCAAATACACCCGCGGGCAATTGAACGTAGTGAACCGAAAAGGCCTGGAAGACGCCGCATGCGAGTGTTACCGCGCGCTGGTTCAGCAGGCCTGGCGCTGGAAGCAGGAATCCAGCTGAACTTGCGCGCGGGACGGGGATGCACGGAAACACTCGTGCTCAAGATTCTTCCCGCTACGAAAACAGTCGACCGTTAAACTCCGCTGCCCCGCCGCGAGAGGTGAGCGACGAGCGAAAGAACGAAGAGCACCAGAAAAACAAAAAACAGCAACTTAGCCACGCCAGCAGCTGCAACCGCCACGCCGGTGAAGCCCAAGACTCCCGCAATGACGGCGATCACCAGGAATACCAATGTCCAGTAGAGCATGTTACCTCCTCAAGATGTGATTACGAATTGGAAATATAGACGTGCGGCGCGCCGGCACGAATCCCGTGCGCCATGTATTCGACGATGCCAGTTCCTGTAACTGCCAGGCAGTTGACTTTCTTAGGAGGGAGCGGATGCCGGTTCTCCGGTTAGAGAGAATCGGCATCCGCTCGATGGGGGCGTCTGTCGAGTAGAAATAAAGACTAATTCCGAGTCATGATCCTTGCCCATACTGTGAAGCTTGTATTTATTGGGAGGGAAGAATGATGCCGCAGCCGGAGCTTGGAAAAAAATGAGGAGAACAAGCGGTGCCTGTCCTCCTCTTTGAAACGACAGTGGACCCGTGTATGGATATCTATGCCGAGTGCTCTCCGGACTTTCTCACAAACGGCCAGCCAGAAGCAGCACGAGCAAGACTACGACGACCAGTCCCAGCCCCCCGCTCGGATAGTAGCCCCAGCCCCGACTGTAAGGCCAGGCGGGCAGCGCACCGATCAAAAGCAGCACCAGCACAACCAAGAGAATCGTTGACATTTTCACCCTCCGATCGAAATTATTCTGTCTTCACTTACTGGTTGATCTCCCAGACCACGTCGCGCGTTCTTCCTACTCGCCGTGATCCTCCGCCTGGCCTGCATATTTCCTTACCGTAGCTTCGAACGCCCCGCTCCCCGCCGGCGGACGAACTTTGCCGGTCAAGATGGCTTCGAACGGTACAAACTTTCCGTAAAGCAAATGCGTCTCGTCTTTGTCCTGCGTGACTGCGGAGCCGTTGAGGTCCACGCCGGCAAAAAGGCCTCGAGCACGGGAGTAGGTCAAAATTTCAGCTTTCATTTTCCAGTCCGTGTCGGCGCCAGTATCACGTCCTACAGGACCCGCTGCCGCCGAGGCATCGGCGCCGATTTTGAACTTGCTTGAGAGCAAATGCTCCATACCCTGTTGGTTTGTGACAACCAGCACCAGGTCGACCGCCTGTCCGCCCAGCTGTAGACCCCAGCTTCCGCCGGTGATTGTGATCGGCGCAGGTCCGCTCCAGCGACCGTTTTCCAGGCGGCAGACGGCGACGCCCTTGCCGTGGTTTCCTCCGAAGCCAACTGCAATTTTCACCATCGAAGGAATCACGGCGATGCATTTCGCGTCGTGCATCACTTTGTCAGGAATCGCTTTGTCGGGAGTCGACATGATTTCGTTGAGAACGTTGGCGGCGTTATCGATTCGTTTTTGGATGCTCGTCTCGTTCTTGTCGTCATCCTGAGCCCACGCCATTCCGGCGATTAGTAGAAAGCTGGCGCCGAGCACCAAAAGACATCTGAGAAGTTTCGAACTCTTTCCTGTCATAAGCGGACCTCTTCCGTGCTCGAAGCGAGCAACTGTTTTTGATTTTCGTACGCCATAACCCTAACTTTGCCAACGCTCGTCTTCCATCCGGTTGACGCTGTAAAGTGAAGCCTCCACTGTCCCGATTGGCGAGGTAGTAATCTCCGCGGTATACAGCTGGGATGGTGTCGATCAAGGGGTGAAGTACGGGGTAATCCCTATTGACCAGCCTGGATCTCAGTCCGCCCCAAAATGAATGGGTGCCTTCTTGGTGAAGGCCCATGGCTACGTGGCTAGAAGCTTCTTTCCCTCAAGCCGCCTTGTTGGCTTCTCCTAGGGTCTCGCGTGAGGTTGCGACATCCTGGTCCCGGGTGTTGCGATCGCGTCTCTCCTGCATGTTTGTAAGCGTAAATTCCCTTCGATCACAGATTGGCGCATACGACTGCATTCACCGATCGGAAGAAGTTCCCAGATGATCGCCTCTCGAAGACGCTTTAGTCCCTTGTGATGTTGATCACCAAGCAGAGTGTCTGTCATCACGGCCAAATGTACGCGTTGACCAGAAACTACGACATCGCTCAACGACAATCAGTAGTTTTCGGAGACGAGATGAGATTTCAGATGACGAGAGTGGCGATTTCTGTGCTCGTGGCAGTTCCTATCATTATTTTGCTTTTCTCTTCCGCAGTGAATCCGCCTACCGTGTCAGCCGTTCCCAGCTATGCGCGGCAGACCGGTTTGGCGTGCAGCGGCTGCCACTACACTCCTCCGGAACTCAACCCCGCCGGACGAAGGTTCAAGCTGCTCGGCTATGTGGATAGGGGGGACGACACCAAAGTCATCAAGACCGAGGGAGGCAAATCGCGAGCCGCGCTTGATCTTCTGGCTTCGCTTCCACTTTCTGTAATGCTGGAAACTTCATTTACCTCGACCAAATCCCCGATACCGACCACTCAGAATGGCAGCTTTGAATTTCCTCAAGATATCTCGCTCTTCCTGGCCGGGGCTTGGACCAGCAACGTCGGGAGCTTTCTTCAGGTGACATACGATACCCATGAGGACAATTTCACTAGCGACAATACCGATATCCGCTACGCGAATAAGAGGAAGGTAGGAGGCAAAGAGCTGGTTTACGGTTTGGATCTCAACAACAATCCCACTGTATCGGACCTCTGGAACAGCACGCCGGCATGGGGCTTCCCTTGGATCAGCAGCGATTTTGCACCCACTCCTAGCGCCACTCCAATCATTGATGGCGCTCTGGCTCAGGACGTGGCCGGCCTCGGCGCCTATGCGATGTGGAATAACCATCTGTATGTTGAAGGAACGATTTATCGCTCAGAACACGTGGGCGGTCCTCAGCCGAATCCGGGAACTACCTTTTCCTACAACATTCACGGGGTTGCACCATACTGGCGGGTCGCGTGGCAGGAACTGACTGCAAAAACGCAGTACGAGATCGGCACCTATGGAATGCACATGCGATCCACACCCAAGCAGATCGTGGGCGCCAACGGGATCACCGGCCCGGAGGATGACTACACGGATTGGGCCTTGGACACTCAGATCGACCGCACACTATTCCGAAAAGATGTGCTCTCATTCCGGGGCACGTATATCCACGAAAGCGCCAATTTGTTAGCCAGCGTGGCCCAAGGCGTGACAAGCTTCGGTTCGCATCATCTCAACACTTTTCTGGCGAACGCCGAATATCACTTCGGCAACCGTTACACAGGCGCATTCGGTTGGTTCGACACCGGTGGCACGGTCGATCCGGGGTTGTATCCACCAGGCGCGGTGAGCGGCAGCGCCAATGGAGACCCGAGAGGCGCCGGTTATATCGGAAACGTATCGTTTTGGCCGTGGCAGAATCTGCAGCTCGCGGCGCAATACACCGGATACACCCGCTTCAATGGCGGCACGACAAACTACGATGGCTCGGGTCGCAATGCGAGCTCGAACAACACAATCTATCTGGACGCAAAATTCATTTTCTGACGCGTTCTCGACAATTGATTAATTACAAATTCAAAGGAGAACAACGCAATGAAGTACAAGGCATTTGTATTGACTGTGCTGATAGCCGGGATGTGCACGGCGGTTTGGGCAGGCGACATCGAGGGCAAGGTTACTGGAATGAAGGGCCAGTCCGTGGTTTACGTCGACGCCATCGCGGGCAAAACGTTTCCCGCTCCCAAAGAACACCCGGTCGTGGATCAGAAGGGACTGCTCTTTGTTCCGCACATCATCGCCGTACAGCAGGGGACAACGGTTGAGTTCCTGAACAGCGACAATGTGCAACACAACGTCTTCTGGTCATCGGTCGCCGGCGACAAGAAAGCAGGACACAATCTCGGAACCTGGCCCAAAGGCGAAAAGCGTCCCTTTACGTTCGATAAGCCGGGCGTGGTGCCGCTGTTTTGCAATGTACACCCGGAAATGGAGGGATACATCATCGTCAGCCCAACTCCCTACTTCGCCCAAACTGACGATAGCGGCAACTACAAGATCAAAGATGTTCCAGACGGCAGCTATACCGTGACGGTGTGGCATGAAGGCGCCAAGAACCAGTCGAAACCGGTGACTGTTGCCGGCAGCGGGAAAGTGGATTTCACCCTGAGTAAGTAAGGAGTAGCGAGGAACCG